>SWCD01012720.1_pt2 | contig 10409 bp, 7 predicted proteins | sample 4693011 | NCBI WGS metagenome assembly SWCD01 (sample SAMN10267278, study PRJNA491770) | bioreactor metagenome | isolation source: DHS bioreactor inoculated with marine | place: Japan: Omine Ridge, Nankai Trough | reverse complement strand
GGTTTTTCTATCAATCGTTTTACCAATCAGCCTGTCCACATCTGCATAAGCAATATCTACTGTCCACCTTTCAACCGGCTTTGGATACACATCCTTTATTTCTGAAGAAATCGCACCGCCAGCCAATTCCTGCATCAATACAATGGCTCTTTTTAAAGCGTATTCAGTTATATTCGGGTCAGCACCACGCTCAAACCTAAAAGACGCATCAGTTTGCAGCATGTGCCTTCTGGAGGTTTTGCGGATATGCGTTGGGTCAAAATACGCACTTTCCAGGAAAATATCGGTCGTTGATTCTGTTACACCTGACCTAATGCCTCCAAACACCCCGGCGATGCACATGCCGCTATCCGCATTGCAAATCATCAGGTCTTCGGCGTCCAGCTTTCTTTCTTCTTCATCTAAAGTAATAAAAGGTGTTTCGTGTAGCATTTTCTTTACAACGACCTTATTCCCTGTTATATATTTGGCATCAAATGCGTGCAAGGGCTGGCCGGTTTCGTGCAATACGTAGTTTGTTACGTCTACAATATTGTTGATGGGTCTTAAGCCCAGGGCATTCAGTTTATTCTTCAACCAGTCAGGAGATTCATCTACTTTAATACCCGAAAGCGTTACCCCGGTATACCTGGGACAGGCTTGTGTATCTTCTACAACTACATCAATATCCAGTTTATTGTTTTCCACTTCAAACTTCGTTATGGGTGGTATTTTTAATGTGTAGCTACGGGTATTTTCGATCCTGTTGAGTGCGGCTACCAAATCACGGGCAGTACCAATATGTGAAGTGGCATCGGCACGGTTGGGTGTAAGTCCGATTTCAAATACCACATCTTCTTCAACGAAAAAATATTCACTGGCTTTTTTACCCACTTCTGTTTCAGCAGGCAGCACCATTATACCATCATGGGATGTGCCCAGCCCAAGTTCGTCTTCGGCACAGATCATACCCTCGGATACTTCACCCCTTATTTTGGATTTGTTGATGGTAAACGATTCATCACCGCTGTATAATTTTGTGCCCACAGTGGCCACCAACACTTTCTGTCCGGCAGCGACATTCGGGGCTCCACACACAATAGGCAACAGTCTATCGCTACCAATATTTACTTCTGTTACACTTAATTTATCGGCATTTGGATGCTTGGCGCAGTTTATTACTTCGCCAATTACAATACCTTCGAGGCCACCTTTAACCGATTGGAATGTTGACATGCCTTCCACTTCCAGTCCAAAGTCTGTCAGTATGGAGGATAAATCTTCTGGAGCGATCTCAAAATCAATGTATTGCTTAAGCCAATTGTAGGATATTTTCATTTACTTATTCAATAATATTAACGACATGCAAAAGTAAGGATAAATGCGTTCAGAATGAAATCATTAGTGTTTCAGAATTTCAACCCGCTCAGAGCAAAGGCCCACTCGCCGGGTTTTGTTTCAATTATGATATTCTACCCCAATTCTGACTGCCTTTTCTGATCAATTCCAGTTGCTCTTTTAGCAACTTATTTTCAGGAAGACCTAATGAGTCATCCTTATTCAGGATGTGTGCTGCAATTTTATTTGTTTTGGCAACAAGTTCACCATCGCTGGCCAGGTTGGCTATTTTAAAATCGAGCACTCCTGATTGCTGGGTGCCTTGCAAATCACCGGGACCGCGCAATTGAAGGTCGGCTTCGGCAATTTTAAAACCGTCATTTGTGGCCACCATCACCTCCAATCGTTTCCGGCCTTCATTTGACAGTTTATTACCAGACATGAGGATACAATATGATTGTTCGGCACCACGGCCAACCCGACCCCTTAGCTGGTGCAATTGTGAAAGTCCGAAACGTTCTGCGTTTTCAATGATCATCACCGAAGCATTGGACACATCTACCCCTACTTCAATAACCGTAGTGGACACCATAATATCGGTAACCCCATCAACAAAACGCTTCATTTCAAAGTCCTTTTCTTTGCTTTTCAGCTTGCCGTGCACCACGCTTACCTGGTATTCGGGTGGTGGAAATTCTTTTACAATGGTTTCAAAACCTTCTATTAAATTTCGTAAATCCAGCTTTTCAGATTCAGAAATAAGCGGAAATACTACATATATCTGCCTGCCTTCCTTGATCTGCTGCCTCATAAAACCATATACACGTAATCGTTTTGACTCCCAATAATGCAAGGTCTCCACAGTTTTTCTTCCGGGAGGCAATTCATCAATTACAGACACATCGAGATTTCCGTAAACAGTCATGGCGAGGGTACGGGGAATCGGTGTTGCCGTCATCACAAGAATGTGCGGTGGGATGTCGTTCTTCCTCCATAATCGCGCGCGCTGCTCAACACCAAAACGGTGTTGCTCATCAATTACCACAAAGCCCAGATTTTGGAACTGAACCGTATCTTCAATTACCGCATGTGTGCCGATTAATATTTGCAATGAACCATTTTGCAGGTTTTCATGAATTACTGTTCTTTCCTTTTGGGTCGTGGAACCTGTTAGCAACTCGATGGTGATGTCCATGTTACCAAGCATATTTGTTAGTGTGGCATAGTGCTGCTTGGCAAGTATTTCGGTGGGTGCCATCAGGCAGACCTGAAAACCATTATCGATGGCTATCAGCATATTCATTAAGGCCACCAAGGTTTTCCCACTGCCCACATCACCTTGTAACAAGCGGTTCATTTGACGACCCGATTTAAAGTCCGCCCTGATCTCTTTGATCACCCTTTTCTGCGCATTGGTTAATTCAAAAGGCAAGTGATCCGCATAAAATTCATTTAAATAATTTCCTACTTTTCCAAAAATATGGCCTCTGATCTTTTGTTTCAAATGTTGTTTTTGCTGCAATATCTGCAAGTGTACAAGCAATAACTCTTCAAACTTGAGCCTGTGCATTGCTTTCTCAATTATTTTCGGATTTTCGGGTAAATGTATGTTGATCAGTGCCTGCTTTTTATCCAGCAAGTGATAATGGTTTACAAGATAAGTGGGCAGAGACTCCCGGATCTGATTGCTTGTCTGGTTGAGCAATTGTTTTATAATTCGACTAAATCCCTTACTGCCAAGACCGGCATTTTTCAGCTTTTCGGAAGAATTGTAAATCCCTTCCAGGCGGTTGAGGGAAATATCCTGCTGCACTTTTTCATATTCTTCCACTTCGGGATGAACGAAATTGAAATGGTTTTTAAAAACTGATGGTTTTCCGAATACAACATATTCTTTTCCGGACACAAATTGCGATTTGATCCACTTCAATCCCCTGAACCATACGAGGTCAATACTTCCGGTTTCATCCTGAAATTTTGCGGTAATATACCGTGTTCTTTTATCGCCTACGCTGCTTACGCTGGTAATGGTGCCTTTTAGCTGGAACCAGACAGCATCTGATGTGATGTCTTTGACCTTATAGAATTTGCTTTTATCGACATAACGGAAAGGAAAATAATTGAGGAGGTCGTTAAAAGTATGAATATCCAATTCCTCTACCAGTAATTTGGCCTTTTTGGGGCCCACGCCTTTTAAATAGGTGATATGCGTATCGAAAATATCTTTTACCATGATTCGTGCCTGTACAAATTTAGGCTAATTGGCGGGTAAAAAAAATTCCCCAACTTTTCCATAATTTAGAATTATGGAAAAGTTGGGGATCAATTTTATATCCTGGTACTTTTAATATTCCCAAAGATCTTCTTCGTACCGCTGCATTTCAACTTTAATACGTTCAGCTTCCAAAAGGGCATCTACGCCTGTGGCATATTGCGATATGCGCCGGTCGTACACATTTTGTTCTTTGTAAATATAGCTATCGAATAATCTTTTCCAGAACAATTCGTCATACGACAGCCTCATGGCAGCATTATAATCGTTAAATACAAGTGAATTCGCGAACAGGTTTCTTGCTTCCTGGTATGATACCCAGAACAAAGGCAAGGTAATTTCTTCGCCGTTTCTTTCTTTGATCATTACAGGGCAAAGCGCCTGAATACGCACCATCATTTGCGACCGCTGACGGTCAAAATACCAATCTTCCTTAATCCTCAACCTCATTACTTTAGTCTCATCAAATTCGGTATAGATAATGGTGTCGAACTCCTCGTAAGGTGGATAAGGGCGCCTCATCACGCGATGGTCCTCAAAGGTTTCCCTGGCAAGAATTTCATTATAGGTAAGCGGTACCAGCAGTTCATCGGTATTTGATATGTCGTAAGCCGTTAATTCACCTTCCTTTAATCCATCGAGTACGATGGTTATAAATGATTTCCAGTTTTGTTGTGGATCGATTGGAAAGTAGAACTTTTGATTAAATTTTTGTCTGAAATCAATCTCTCTCCATATTCTTTTTGACCACATCACATCAGCCCTGCGGATGGTGGGATTTGGAATAGGCTCCTTATTTGCCAGGTCTTCTGCGGCAAACAGTCCATCCATGGGCGCATCGTCTATGATCTGAGCAGTGCTGTCAAATGAAAACAGCAACAGGAAAGCCAGAATAGAAAGAATTATATTTTTCATCGTTCGATTATTTTTATTGTAATTCAAGGTTAATTGGATTCAAACTTCTGACAGTTCCATCCGGTCCTTTTGCCTGAATATTTTCAAAGAAAAACTTTTGTTTTGACCTGCCGTTTCGGATAATGCCATTGATCTCACTATTGAAACGGTTACCACTTACATTCTTCGGAATCCAGTCGCCATTGATTATAGTGGCAAATGTAAATCCGGTTACCTCAAAATATAGGTCGAATTCAAAGTCTTTCATATCAGGAATGATTGCGCCAGCTGCCAATAAGGCATTCTTGTCGATTTTGCCATCGGTTTGACCAGCAATCATAGCGGTTGGGGTAGGTACCCGTTTTACACGAAATTCCATCTGACCCAGTGAAAATCTATCGCCGTCAATTGTTGCTGTCGCACTTACAATGGCCTGATTCTCACCTTTTGGCACTTCCACAATGTAATTTGAGCTTTCCGGATCCTTGTATAATTTACCCACTGAAATACTGGTCGTTACTTTATCCATAGGGATACCCGGCGCTGAAATAGACACAGGGTTTTTAACGCCAATATAAAATACGTTCATTTTTAATGGTGACACGGTTAACGCCGGCGGCGCTACAATATATTCACCACGGAATGGATACGGTGTCATCTGTTCGGTTTTAGGGTCCACCAGTTCAATAATACCTGCATATTTCTGCACCCCTTCGCGGCTGGTAGGAAACTCAAGCCTTCCGAACCCAGCCTGGCCTTCGTATACTTGTGCCTGGTTGATGTTAGATGCGGTAATAGAGTCAGCACCGTGAACGATTTTGATAGTTGCATCCAGGTTTTGGTCAAAAGCAGCTACGAGCACGTCCGCTTCGTATTGCTGTCCTTTAAAAATATAAGTGCTTTTCGGGATGATCTTCGCCGCGATATCGCCAAATTTAAAATCCTGTTCACTAATGGATCTGTATAAATAAACGATTGCATTGAACTCGGAAGAACGCACTTCCTGGATAATTTTATTAATAATTGTTACATCGGCAGCAAGAATTGTGTGGTAAAAATTATGAAATTCCCAATCCTGTCTCTGCCCGTCGGCATTTCGATAAACGACACCGTCCATATTGGTGATCAATCCTACCGTTTTATCATCTTCAGGTAAATTCATAGCATCCAGGATCATTCTCCTGTATTCATCCATCTTAGCACTTAATACATAAGCTTCACCTTGATCTCCGGGTCGCACCATATAGTTTGTGGTTGCGTCGTATTTATCTTTTGTAGGTACCTTATTCAGCATGAGCATTTTCTTCCGCTCTCCGTGCATAACCGTATCTGTATAATACAATTCCAACACTTCTTCCTCAGTTTTACGCTCGGCTACAGCCACCAATTCCAGTTTCAGGTCTTCCAGATAATTAATAAGCTCCGTTGATTTTTCTTTTACATTCTGAGCTTCTGCCCAAAAAGGACCTACCTTTTCCTGGTTCATTGTATGCTGATTCTCGAAAGTGGTATACATCTGACGTGATTTTGCAGCGATACTTTCATTGGTATTTTCCATTGATTTGTTCACTACCAGAAAAGCGTCTAAAATCTCTTTCGAAACATTTAATGCTAACAATGCCGTAAGGACGAGGTACATCATGGCAATCATCTTTTGCCGTGGGGTTTCCTTATATCCAGCCATTTTCTTGTTTTTTTAGTTTTATGAATAATTGCATATTAACGTTCTGATATTTACCCGTTAATATTCATGGCTGTCAGCATATTTCCATATACTTTATTAAGTGAACTCATCCTTTCAGATAAAGTTGCCATCTGACTTGTGAATTGTGAAGTGGATGCCGTTGATTGTTCCAGTTTTTCAAGGAATGAATTCATGGTTCCTTGCAGCTTTTCAGTTGATTCCACCGCGTCATTTGTACCTCTTAGTTGAATTTCATAAATGGCATTCAACGCAGCCAGGTTTTCAGATATTTTACGTAATTGCTGGTTGTAGGCATCGCCTTCAACTGCTGTAAAATCAAGTGCGGAAACCGACTTAGTTAAAATTTCAGCTGATTTCGCGTAGCTATTTGCAAGGCTTTTGGCTGATTCGGTAGCTCCTTTTACAGTTTCGGCAAATTGCTCGGTCGTTCCCATATCCCCTTTAAGAATATCGGCGGCCTGCATGTATGCAGTTGCGAGTGAACCCGCTCCTTCTTTCACTGACTTCAGGCTTTCACCATATTCATTCGTGGCATCTACATCTTTAGCTACTGCATCGCCAAAGGCTTTAGCTGAAGTGCTGGCCGATGACAAATTGGCTGTAAACTCGCTGGTTACCACAGAAGCGTCTGAGAGTTTGCCTAACTGGCTGGCATTTTCGGAGAGCTTTTCCATCCCCAGCCCAAGCTTTTCGATGACATCCTGATCAACTTTCGCTTTTTCAAACATTTCGTCGAGCTGTTCAGTTGGCGACTTTCTTTTCTTTAAGCCTGTTCCTTCCACACCATGATACATGCCCGCTAATTCGGGATATACCAGGCTCCAGTCAGGTTCCGTGTGCGGTGGTTCAAATGCCGAGAAAAAGAAAATAATGGCCTCAGTACCGAGACCCACGATCAGCATAATGTCAGCATAGGGATAGTGGTTAATTTTAAACAAAGCACCAATCAATACAACTGATGCACCAAGGCCATAAACTTTGGCCATAAATTGTCTGTAACGTCTTGTTCTTGTGAAATCAAATAAGCCCATGATAATTTCTTTTTACTTTACTTAATTTTGTTTGGTTTAAATACTAATTGTATACGCGGGAAGCTTTGTTAGGGTTATCTCCTTTATTTCTGCCCAGATATGGTTGAACGGTTCTGAATCCAATATATGATTTGGTTGTATCCTCATATTCGTATGCCCTTGTAGACAATTGTATATAGTATGCAATGTCTTTCCATGAACCTCCACGAACCACTTTTCTTTTCATCACCGGTGGATCATCTTCTTTGGAATTGTAAGTATAATTCGGGTTCATATCCCAGGTAAGGTTATATGAAAGTGGGTCGAACGCACTGTTGGTCCACTCGGCAACATTACCAGCCATATCATACAAATCCCAGTCGTTTGGCGGGAAGTGCGCTACAATAATAGTGCGCAATCCTCCATCAGCGAGATAATTTCCACGCAATGGTTTAAAGTTGGCAAGGAAACATCCTTTTTCGTTACGGGTATAAGGGCCGCCCCATGGATAAGGATTTAGTGAATAGCCTCCCAAAGCTGCCCACTCCCACTCTGCTTCTGTAGGCAGGCGGAACTCAGCCAGCGATGCCTGACCCTTTTGCGACCTTAAATAGCTGTTCATCAACTCTGTTCTCCAGATACAAAATGCCCTGGCCTGTTTCCAGTTCACACCTACAACCGGATAGTGGTCGTAAGCCGGATGCCAGAAATATTGTTTGGTAAGCGGGTCGTTAAAAGAATAGGTATAATCGTGAATCCAGCATAAGGTATCAGGATATACGCCAATGGTTTCTTTCCTTACATAAACTGATCTGTCGCGCAAGCCCTGTGGCCTGTTAGCCAAACCGCCATCGCGGTAGTCGCCACCTTCGGAAAAATCCTTTTTAGCCGCAGCATGTAAATCTACCCAGTAATATTCGTACATCAATTTGCGTGTATCCATTTCTTTGCGTCTGAAATACCGCTCATGGACAGGTAAATACATTTCTTCGAGTGCATCACGGATATCCTGGTCTTCACTATTCCACTCAATATCGGTTTCCCAGTTTAAAAACGGGGGATCATAAATTTCACCTGTTTCGGGATTTTCTTCAATGAGGAATTCCTCAGGCCTTACATCACCAAGAATGGTACGTGCGATAGAATCTCTGACCCAGTATACAAACTGCCTGTACTCATCATTGGTAATTTCCGTTTGATCCATATAAAATGCGGCTACAGAAACTGTTTTAGGCTGTGTTAAATTGCTATGGGTTATATCTTCATCGGCACCCCCCATAGTAAAACTTCCCTGGGGCACAAATGCCATCCCATAAGGATCGGGTTGATAAAAGGGTTTTGATTTTTGCCGTGTACCCACTAACTCACCATTTCCTGAGCTGTTACAGCTTGCAAGAAAAATCATCACAGACAAGTATAAAATCAGTCTTTTCATTATGATCATAATTGATTTATTGCAAATTCTTCAATTTTCTTAATAAAGCGCCAAAAATAAAAAATAAAACTATTAAACCTATATACAGTAACTTATATATTATTTTTTATAAATAACGCGTATTCTTATAACTGGTTTTCGATCTATCAGGTTTCAATTTAAAGCAATAATTTAACGCTACTTCGTGGCTTCCGGGCACTCCTAATCCCATTATATTCAGGTCGTAAGAGTATCCGATACTAAAACTTTTGACGCTCATCCCAACCAGTAAGCCCACCGATTCCTGGAAACGGTAATTTACGCCTCCCCAAAATCGACTATTGTATTTAACGATACCTGATATATTATATTGTGTAGAAGCTATATCACTTTGTATGAGAGCGGAGGCTTCAATTTCAAATTTCGGATTGCTGGGTATATAAAAAATGTAACCCCCGGTTAAGAAAAAAGTCCTGTCGGTTTTGTATTTTACAACTCCATCATCGGTGCCTAAATTTTTACCTTCCGACTCAAGCAGGTTGATTGCCGAGAGGCCAAAATAATACCTGCCGGGCGAATTCAGGAAAATCCCAAAATTGGCGTCGAACAGCATATCGCCTGTTTCAGCAGTTAAAAGGATGGGGTCGCCTTCGACCAGCGGTTTAAACTTTGAGAAATCTATCGTCCGGTTTGTGAGGTTAAAACCTGCACCTATACCAAGCGTGGCAAATGAAAGTTCGGCATGAAACGCATAAGCCAATTGAACGCCTATATTGGTTTCGAAGCCGATTTTATCCTGTATGATGGACAATCCCAGCCCGCCATGCAAAACTTTTATGGGCGAATCAACCGTAATCAGAAGATCCTGCGGTGCCACTTTGTTACCATCGGCATCTTTAAAACCCGACCATTGTTCGCGTAACATTCCATTCACACAAATGCCTTCGCTCATGCCGGCAAAAGCCGGATTTGAAAACATATAGGTATACTTATACTGCGTGAACATAGGTGCCTGTTGTGCACTTAAATGCCCTGTAAGTAACAGATTTACAATTAGAAATATGTATAGTATGTGTCTTTTCAAGCTCCTTGTAAAATGATACGCTAAAGTAAAAAAATTATAACTAATAACTTATTCATGCCTGTATTTGTTGTACGATGCATTTATATTTTTAAAACCTGTACACGAGATCTGGTCATTTCCAGCTTTTAATCTTGCAGGTGAAATGTTTTAACTACTTTATATTGTGGCCCTTCGGGTTTCAATATGCTTTCAAATAAATAAAATGAATCCACGCAGTCATCCTGATGCCAAATGGCTTTGTTTTTATCTATGACAAGCTTTAGCTGCTTTTTGTCGCGTATATGTTTAATGCGTCCGAGGGTAATGTGGGGCACAAAATTCTGCCGGTCGCGTTTAAAGCCTACTTCGTCCAGTTTATTCAGTACATTTTCGCCGAGGGCGAGCAGTGGCTCGCTGCATTCAATACCAGCCCAGATCACCCGCGGGTCGTAACGGCTGCCGAAGATGCCGAGGTTTTCTATTTTGATATCGATTGCTTTTGTCGTTTGGGCAATGTTTTCAAGTGTTTTGGTAATATTCGCTATTTCGGATGTGTCTGTTTTTCCGAGGAACTTCAAGGTGAAGTGCAGGTTTTTTTCGTCTACCCAGTTTATTTTTTCGTATTGCAATTCTTTTTTCAGGGCATACAGGGTGTTCAGCATTTCCTGGCGGGGTGTTATTTTTATGGCGACAAACAAACGTTTCATGATTAAAAAATCCTTTTGGCAAATGTA
>SWCD01012163.1_pt1 | contig 10417 bp, 8 predicted proteins | sample 4693011 | NCBI WGS metagenome assembly SWCD01 (sample SAMN10267278, study PRJNA491770) | bioreactor metagenome | isolation source: DHS bioreactor inoculated with marine | place: Japan: Omine Ridge, Nankai Trough | reverse complement strand
GGTGTGTGGCACAAATGGCACAGCAAAATAGGCATATTGAAGAACCCCACATGCCCTGGCAGGACATGGCAAGATTCCGGCACTGGTAGCAGCTGTTCACCTGCTTTTCCTCGTCGACCACCCTAATCGTGCCACGCACCGTTGTCTACGTGCAATGGGCATTTGACGGTTGTTCACAGTTGCTGTCAACTAAGGTGTGCTTGCCAAAAGCTCCATTGGATGGTTTCGCACGTCTCGTTGGCCCTTTTCGCAGCCAACATACTGCCTGTCGGGCGTTGGGTGCCAGGGCGACTTTGACCTACCTCTCAGGAATTGCGTGCCTTCGGTGGGACTCGGATTGGCGCTGGATGCACTGCGACCGAGAACCACACTCGCCCCTGCCTCTCAAAACGATGGTGGCGATGAGCTTGTGCCACTGAGCGTCTCGTTTACGGCGGCGAATTGTAGGCACAGTCCCGGTTCCTCGTTGAACGGCTAGGGTCTCGCGGCTATTCTGTAGCGGGGATCTCATTTCCTGGCTGCAATAACGGAGTATGCCGCGCAATCGAGGCAGGATGTGTTTTCTTGTTTGGTGCACTCCGCATGACAGTCATTGCCTTCGTGGCCAATCCCGATGAGCTGGCCCGATTGGTCAAGTCAACCATGCACGATCCCGAACTCAAGGTCAAAGTGGCTTCGGTGGCGAACGGTTGGGAAAAGGTAGAGTAACAAAAATTTGGCACATTCCTGCCAGGCAACTGCGTAGAATAGGCACATCGCCGTTTGGGGCACACCACGTGACGCAGATACGTCACTACTTCCTCGGCCAGCTGGTTTGACTATCCTGTGCATTGTGGTTTGCAAATTGCACCACTTTTGGCGCGCTAACAACTATAGATTGAGGTTGCATGTGATTATCGCGTTGGTGTTCCGGCTTCAGACGTCTCCCGGCCAGAAGCACGACGGAGTTAGGCATGGCGACCTTGGCTACCGGAACAAAACTAAAATCGCGATAGGCCCAGAGTGCTGAACGCGGGCGACTTTTTAGCAGACCACACCAATCACCTTTTCATCCTCGTGGCGGTCATATCCGTTGATAGCTGAAAGGAACGAACCGTGATGAAGCGTTTGTGCTTTTGGGGCGTTGCGCTTTCCCTGTTGCTCAGCTCCAGTTCGATCCTGGCACAGCCTGGGGCGGGCGATCAAGTGAAGAGCGATGGCCAGCTCGTTCAGGACCTCAGCGGGTTTGGCTGGAAACTCAAACGCATGCGTCCTGGTCAGGGCGTCCGCGAGGGACTGCACAAATTACCCCAAGCGGATATTGAGACGCTCGTATGGATGCCAGCTCGAGTCCCGGGCGATGTGTACACGGACCTCTGGAAGGCAGGCGCCCTGGAGGATCCCTACTGGGGCCGCAACAGCATGAAGGCCCAGTGGGTAATGTACGACGAATGGTGGTACGCACTCCAATTCAATGTCAGCGAGGACCTTGCCGGTCAGGTTGTGCGACTGGAATTCGATGGCGTCGATTACAGTTGTGAAGTCTGGCTCAATGGACACGCACTGGGTCGCCACGAGGGGATGTTCTCTCCGTTCTCCTTCGACGTCAGCGGACTGGTCAGTGCCGATAGGAACTGGCACAAGGGGCGGAACATGCTGATGGTCAAGTTGGATCCACCGCCGCAGGTCAATCACAAGGTGGCCGGACTGAAAACGCCGTGGTTCGGCGATTACTGGCGTGATCTGGTGCCGTTTGGAATTTGGCGTCCAGTACGATTAGTCGCGATGGGACAGGTCCGCGTGGATGACCTGTATGTCCGTCCGCACCTCAACACAGATGGCTCTGCCAATGTGCAGGTCGAGGTAACATTGGAGAACCATGGCGAACAGGCAAGGGAGGTATCCCTACCGATCGCGTTGCAAGGCAAGAACTTCTCTGGCCCCAAGCATACCGGAGAAATCCACGCCAGCGTCGAGCCAGGTCGACATGTTCTGAAGACGATGATTCGAGTCAAGAAACCTCAACTCTGGTGGCCCTGGGACTTGGGGAAACCCAACCTGTATACGGCGAAACTACGAGTTGAAGAACGTGGGAAAGTACACGACCAATCGGAAACGACTTTTGGTATTCGCCAGATCAAGATGGAATGGAATCCGGGATTCACCAAGGATGAGGTCAGCTTCCCGCGCACGGTCCGGCTCAATGGCAAGACGCACTTCATTCGTTCGGCCTGCTGGGGTGGACCTCCCGACATCTTCGTCGGGCGCACCTCGCCCCAGGAATACAAACAGCTGATCGAACTCGCCAAAGCCGCGAACATGAACAACATTCGCATCTTTGGCTGGCACCCGCCGGAGATTCCGGAGTTCTATCAATACTGCGACGAGGCCGGACTTACGGTCTGGCAGGATGTGATTCCGCTGGGAACGGCCAATATTTCTCAGGAAGAGGCCTTTGTCGAGCGCATCTATGCCGAAGCCGTGGCCACCATCCGAGAACGCCGCAATCATCCCTGCCTGATTCTGATCGAAGGTGGCGAAGAGGCGTTTCTACGGGCGGCCGATCCAGAGTTCACGAAACAGTTCTTGGAAGAACTTGGGCGCCGACTACAACAACATGTCGATCTCCCCTACGTCCCCGACTCACCGCTCACTTGCGAGATTGCTCAGAGCGTCGGGTACAAACCCAAAGAAGCCGTCCATGCGCTAGGCTATTTCTACTCCATGGGCAGGTGGTTGATGGAGGATTGGTACGGCTCCATGGATTTCCCCATCGTTCCGGAACTTGCCATTACCTCGGTTCCGTCGGTCGAGAGCCTCAAGAAGTTCATTCCCGCAGACGAACTTTGGCCACCAGGCCCCAGCTGGGGCCATCATTGGGCCGATTTCCACCGGCTGCGCATGCAGAATTTCGATACCTTCGGGGACTCACGCACCGCTTCCCTGGAAGAATTTGTCAACGCCACGCAGGACGCTCAGGGCACCATTTTCCAGCTATCGGTGGAACACTTCCGGCGAGCCAAACCGCGCTGCAGCGGCATCGCCCTGTGCCACTTCATTACGTACTGGCCCGATATGAAATGGGCCATCGTAGACAACTATCAACAGCCGAAGCGATCCTACCGATATGTGCAACGTGCCTATCAGCCACTGTTGGTTAACCTGCAGTTCGATCGGCGGCGGTGGAAGCAGGACGAAACCTTCTCGGCTCAAATGTGGATCGTAAACGACACCTATCAAAACTACAGAGACGGCAAAATCAAGTTGGCGATTACGGACGAGAAAGATACTCTGCTGCACGAGCAGAGCATCGACGTTGCCACCATCGGCCCTGACAGTTCGACAGCGATTACTGACATCCGTTGGAATATCGCACGGCAAGTCGAAAAACAGTTTCACGTTAGCATGACGCTGTTGGACAGCACGGGCAGGGAACTCTCACACAACCAGTACTTGCTGCTCATTGGGGATCAAGCCTTGGCCAGAGAACGGATGAAGGCGATGGGGCAAGCACAAGCCAGCAGCAATAGCACGTTTACGTACGGCAACTACTATCGATTCTTCCCCGAGATGATTCAGCAGGATGATCGTGATTGGCAGAGTCAGGCACAGACACCTCGTGCTGTTGGATTCCCACCAGAGCAATGATGGTGCGTGTGTGAAGATGCTGTTTCACCAGTTGCAGCAGATTGCGGACCGGCAAACATCTCCGGCGATATCTACCGATTTCCTGGGCGAGTTGGCGATGCGATTCTGATTCGTACACTGGCGAAGTAATTATTTCAGCAGGCAATACCAAAGCAAGAACCAGGACATCAAAATGAAACCCGTGACAACAGTCTTTGCCTTAACCGTTTGGGCCATGTTACAAGTCTTTGCCGCAGCCGAACCTCCGACGAAGGGTTTTCCCTTCGTGCTGCCCAAAGAGAAACCAGATCGCATCATGAGCGCCGCTATGGAACGGAACTATACCGCTTACTCGGCACCGCGACCGGAAGACAACGAACTCTACTCGCTGTTTAAATATACCGAACTCAAGGGCCTTGATTACAGCAACCACGACGGCACCATTACCCGACGCGATCCGTCTAAGGTGATCTTTGCCAACGGCAAGTACTATGTGTGGTATACCTACCGGCACACGGCGGTCTCTCCGAAAGGTGCCGAGAAATGTACCGATACCATTCCTTCCAGCGATTGGGATTTGGCCGATATCTGGTACGCCACCAGCGAGGACGGTTTTACCTGGACCGAACAAGGCGTGGCTGTGCCTCGTCCCCCGAAACCCCAAGTCGGCTGGCGATCGGTGACCACCACCGACATCCTGATTTGGAAGGGCAAGTACTACCTGTACTATCAGGGTTTTATGGAGGCCAGCGGCACGCGAGGTGACGATTGCCCGGTAGCGGTCTCTTATGCTGACTCACCCGACGGACCTTGGACGCCGTACGATAAGGTGGTGATCCCGAATGGGGCCGAGGGTGAGTGGGATCAGTATTCGATTCACGATCCCTACCCCCTTGTCTACCAAGGCAAAGTCTACATTTATTACAAATCCGATTTCGACGGTGACCCCCGCCTGGTGCGCATGCAGGGCCTGGCCATTGCCGATCATCCCTTGGGACCTTTCAAAAAGCACCCGTTGAACCCGGTAATCAACTCAGGGCACGAAACCACGCTCTTTCCCTTTAAGCGTGGAATTGCCGCCTTGGTCCATGGTGACGGCAACGAACACAACACCATCCAATTCGCAAGTGATGGCGTCAATTTCCAAATTGCCTCGATTGTTGAGTTGATGCCGATTGCCGGCGGGCCTTTCATTCCCGATGCCTTCACCAACACGCAAGACGGACGGGGCATCACCTGGGGAATTTCGCATTTTACGAACTACACGAACTGGAACCAAAACCACGCGATCTTAATGCGATTTGATTGTGATCTGAGCCTGGATCTACATGACCCCGCGATGAAACAACACCGCCCCTATGTTCGGCCCGACCAGTACTTCAAACAGGGATTAAACCAGGCACAACGTAAACGCATCGATGAAGCCAACCGAGCGTTAAAGAATTAGCCCAGCACAGGAAACGGTGAGGAGGGCATTTTTCAGGGCGAGCAAGGTACGACCGCGTTGACCAAACTGCGTGCGTGTGCGTCTCTGTTAGTCCACCTGTGTTTGTTCATAACAAACCACTTTGACCGATATTCGACGTTGGCAAGTGCATTCCCAACCAATCGCCTGAGGGGCGACATCGCTCGCACAGCAACACAGTCGAATTGGTGCTTGCTTCCAAATGTGCCACGCTGAAGGTGATGCTCCGCGGGGCCGGTGGTCCAGTCACGGCAACTTGATGGCCTTCTATTCGCTGCCGACCAGTGCATCGAGAAATTGGTTGAATTGCTGTGTCGCCGGATCATCGGGTTTGCCAAGATCGTTATTCAAACGGCTGTGGTTGCTGTCCCGTTTTCCAAAGGCCGTCGCCAAATCGGCGACGGCCTTTGGAAAAAAAAAAAAAAAAAAAAAATGAGCTGTGGTATCAGGACTGCCGGAAAAGAACAGGATCAGGAACGGCGGAATGCCTTTGTCTCTCGCGACGTGCGTCACTGCTGAGAAGTCGACATGTTTTTCCGGGTCGTTTCCAAATTTCTGCCGATGGCCAAATGTGAACATCTTGCCACCATAGAGAACCTGTCGGTGCTCTGCCGTCATGATAATCTTGGGAATGTCGTAAGTGTCGCCATCGACCGGCACGCATCCCATGAGGAAATCGAAAGAGACGCCTTCGTCTTTCAAATAGCGATCATCAATACAAATCAATGCCGCGAGTTGCGCTCCGGCTGAATGTCCGCCGACAAAAATCCGCTTTGGATCGCCACCATATTTGGCAATATTCCTTTGCACCCAAGCGAGCGATTTGGCTACGTCCCGGATCAGCACGTCCATCTCAACGTCGGGTAAGAGACGGTAATTCGTCGATACGAAGACAAACCCCCGCTCCGTCAACATTCTGGGCTTCAGCGCCACATCACTCTTATCGCCACCTTGCCATCCGCCGCCATGGATCCAGAACATGACCGGCCGGCTTTCATTGGCCGCTTCTTCGGATGTGTAAATATCGAGCACTTGACGTTCGTGACCGTTCGCGACGTAGGGAATGTCAGACGTGAGCTTCTGTGCACTGCCGATGTTGCAAAGGAAAAAGAGTGGCAATGCGGTAGCGGTGGTGAGTTTCCAGTTCATGGTGAGGCCCTTCTGACTGCGGGCATTGATCTACCCGTTCAGTTCAACGGTGGTAACGCAACATCCCGGCACACATGGGTATCGCCCGGAGCTGACCTATCCGACAATTCTGACATCATCAGGCAAGCAACGCCAGCAACTCAACGCTGACTCGTGCAATTTAGGGAGTGCTTGGCATACCGGCCGGAACAAGGGCCCCAATGCAGCGGACGACACATGAACCCATTCTGTCATCGCTCTATCAGTGGGAAAGCATAGTTCACAGGTGCCGTGGGACGAGGATCGTATGTGGGTCTATCGCATCCAACAACGCCCAGTCAGTGGACCGTCCTGGATTCTCTGACCCGGAGGTTCTGGCAGGCCGATGGACATGTTGTCTGGCTCGGCGTCTTGTTGTCTCTTCAGCATCTTGCACCGATTTGTACCCAGCGACAGAATCGGTGTACACTTGATCCTTTGTGCAACGCATCCAAACAAGCCATTCCCGCACCAATAGTCCCAGGAGCTGTCACCATGTTAAGTCGAACGATCAGTTTGTTTGCCGTTCTCGTAATGATTGCGGGCCTCCCGAAAGCCAACGCGCAGAGCGGCCCGTTTAACGGTCTCGAACTTGGCATGCACAATATCTTCCGATTGTCGGATGCCGAATCGCGATCGATCAGTCCAGAGAATTTCACCGGCGAGAAGGGACGAGCCGGCATGGCAACCGAAGGAACCAATGCCTTTGCCGCCCGAGAGCTGGGACAGGGCTGGAAAGTTTCTCCATCGGTCGACATCGATGCCGGGCAGGAGTTTGTCGTGGCAGACATTCAGGGACCGGGGGCGGTGCAGAGTATGTGGATGACCATTACCGGCGTGTGGCGCTGGTCGATCCTGCGTTGCTACTGGGATGGGGAAGAACAACCGTCGGTGGAAGTGCCGATCGGCGACTTCTTTGCATCGGGCTGGGGAAATCGAGATAACTTTGTGCAAATCTCGTCACTGCCGATCGCGGTCAACCCTGGCAGTGCCTTCAATTGCTACTGGCCCATGCCGTTTCGCAAATCGTGCAAGATCACGGTCGAGAACATCGATTCCAAGAAGATTCGTTTGTACTATCAGGTGAACTACACACAGACTGACGTGCCCGAAGATGCCGCGTATTTTCACGCTCAGTTCCGTCGAGTCAACCCGCTGCCGCCTAAGCAAGTCTATACCATCGTCGATGGCATTAAAGGCCAAGGGCACTATGTTGGGACGGTCATGTCGTGGGGTGTGAACAACAACGGCTGGTGGGGCGAAGGCGAGATCAAGTTCTTTATGGATGGCGACCGCGAATTCCCGACGATCTGTGGCACCGGTACCGAAGACTACTTTGGCGGTTCGTATAACTTCAAGAACCGGACCACTGGCGAGTACACAGAGTTTACGACACCGTTTCTTGGCATGCCTCAAGTCATTCGCCCCGATGGGACGGAAGCCAGCATGCAGCAGCGATTTGGTTTATATCGCTGGCATGTCATGGATCCAATCCGCTTTAAGAAGGATCTGCGAGTCAATATCCAAGCGTTGGGGTGGCGGTCGGACGGAAGGTACCTGCCCCTGCAAGACGACATCAGTTCGGTGGCCTACTGGTATCAGACCGAGCCCCATGCCCCGTTCCCAACGCTGCCAGACAAGGACTATCTCGAAATTCGCTGACTCCGGTCACCTACACAGCCTGGTACCCCAAGCGTGTGCAACAGCACGAGGGATTGCACGATGATCAGACGTTGTCTGTGTTGGGTGTCATTGTTGCTGCTGCCAACGTTCACCGCGATGGCGGCAGATTTACCGACGGGCCAAGCGGCGGAACCGCGGGGCGACATGCGGCTGTGGTATCGGCAGGCGGCCAGGCAACCAGGGACACAACTGCTCGCCGAACTATACTTTCTATCCCGGCAGTACCATCCTGCACGTTGCGTTACGGAGAACGGACGGCGCAAAAGCAACTCGGAGCAGGTGATGTCATCTGCGTGAACTCTGACTTAGTCTCCAGCAACTAGTGCCTTGTCACAGCAGCGGAGCTGTATCAGGATGGCCGCGGATTGAACATCGCGAGCCGCACGCCGTACGACGGACATTCCTGCCGGTCGCCATGGAAACCTCTCCCTAAACACCGGCAGAACCGATATCACTCGGTTACCCTGAAGCGCTGAGCAGCTTCAGCTACCGCAGAGCGTTGCATGTCACCGGCAAGCCTGAGAAAATCACGATGTTGCTGGGAGCCGCTTTCCGCAGGAGGGCGGCGAGGTCGACAATGCCAGAATCCCCGTGAGCTTATAGGAGTCACTCCGATGCATGATCATACTGCTTGCACACGACGCGATTTCGTCAAGGTTGCCGCCGGCACGGTATTGGCCACCGCGGCCACTACAGCCACCCTAGCCGAGCAACCGACGGCAAGTCCGCCGCAGTCCGAGAGTCGGCCGCTGATCAGTTGCGTGAGCTGGTGCTTTCATAATCTCGGCGCCGGCGACACGCGGCCCGAGCAGGCCATCGAGACCATTGGCGAGATGGGGTTCGAGGGGATCGAGCTGATTCTCACCGGACGCAACGAGATCGCAGACTACTGGACCGACGCCACCATCGCCAGGGTTCGCAAACGTCTGGAGCACTTCAAGCTCCAGGTCCCGCAATTCGCTATCTTCCAACCCGTCGTCGAAGACCTGACCAGCACCAACATGGACGAGCGTCAGAGGGCCCTCGACCGATTCGAAAAAGGCTGCCGCATCGCCGCACAGCTAGATGCACCACTGGTGAATATTGTCGCCCCCTGGCCACGCGAATTGCAAGGCCCAACCACTTACCTGCCCCGCTACTACGACGTCGCCAACGCCCAGCCGGGTGACAAGTTCCATATCGACATCGCACCTGGATTCGACTGGGATAAAGTCTGGCAGGCGTTCGTTGAGTCGATCCAAGGTTGCGTCGAGCGGGCCAAGGCGAGCGGACTGCGGTTCACCGTCGAGAACCACACGCACACGATGACACCCGACTCCGGCTCGCTGCTGCGTCTTTGCGACGCGGTCGGCGACCCGGCCCTGGGCATCAATCTCGATGTCGGCTGGATTGCCCTTGGACGCGAGTACCCTCCGCTGGCCATCCACAAGCTTCGCAAACATCTAATGCATGTGCATGCTCGTGATATCGATGGCCTGATGCGGCGGTTCGACCACATCGGCCAGGGGGTGATGGACTTCGATGCGATCGCCGAGGCGCTAAAGGCCGTGCGCTACCAGGGCTTTCTATCCCTGGAGCAAGACGGCCAATCGGGCGACAAGCCGGGTGACATGGAGGCGACCTGCAAACGCTATTTGGCCTTGATGAAGGAGTGCTTGTCATGAGCTGCCAAGCGTCAAGTGATATCAATCCGACAAGAGACTTTTGCGCACGCACTCGATGGAATGCCACAGTGACATCAGTGCTGCTCGAAGGGAGATAAACTCATGTGGAAGCGCACACTGATCCTCGGCCTGTCGGCGATGCTCGCAGCCACCGCGCCAGCGCGTCTCCGCAGCGAAGAAGGAAGCGACCGTTCGGCCCCAGAGACCCGGCAGTGGAAATTCGACAGCCAGGAATCCCTGGCCGATTGGACGGTGACCGGGGAGGTAGTCATCGACAACAGCAAGAGTCGCGCGGGCCAACAGGGGTCGCTGCGAATCGGTCCCGGCGGCAAGTTGCTGATCAAGCTGCGCGACGAGGCCGCCTCGGGCAAGCTCGAACTTTGGGTCTACGACGACGGCACCGCGCCGGAAAACGCCAAAGCCGCCCGCGTCGGTCCCCGTTGGGGATTGCTCGAAAACGAAAACAAGCTGCTGGCCACCGGCATCCTCTACAACAGCTATCTGGGCGGCAACGAAGGCTACACCGCCACCCTCTATAAAGGCAAGACCTGGTTCAACCGTTTGTTCTGGCTGGGCGTGAATCGCACACCGCCGGGGTGGCACCAATGGACCTTCGACTTCGATCCGGAGGCGGGTCTCCAGGTCTTCCACAACGGCAAGGAGCTGGGGGCGGTTGATCCTGCCCAGGTCGACCTGCACGGCTTCACTTCGGTCGCCATCTGGGGCGACGAGCGTGACGGCCGCGAGCAGAGTATCTGGGTCTCGAGTGTCCAAGTAACGCTGGGCGGGCCCGTCAACATGGTGACCACCGGCGGTGAGGCCGATCCGTACG
>SWCD01021560.1_pt1 | contig 10420 bp, 10 predicted proteins | sample 4693011 | NCBI WGS metagenome assembly SWCD01 (sample SAMN10267278, study PRJNA491770) | bioreactor metagenome | isolation source: DHS bioreactor inoculated with marine | place: Japan: Omine Ridge, Nankai Trough | reverse complement strand
GTCCAATTGGTGGCCGATAAAAGCCTGCCGCATTTGGCGGGCGAGGTTCGTGTGCATGGGGAGAGTAATATTCCAGTGATCGATGGAAAGGTGAGACGGGTATGGTTAGAACCGAATAATCCGCCAGCTTTTCCCCAAGCTATTAAAGAGTTGTTGCGGGCGGATATGATCGTGATCGCGCCAGGAAGTTTATTCACCAGTATTTTGCCAAATTTATTGGTGCCAGATATCGCCGCGGCGATTCGTTCTAGCCAAGCCTTTAAAGTATTTGTATGCAATGTGGCGACTCAGCCTGGCGAAACCGACGGCTATGATTGTTTAGACCATATTGAAGCGATTGATGCCCATGTGGGAAATGCCTTATTTGATATTGTGATCGCTAACACTCAGGAAGAGGGGAATTTGCCTAAAGGTGTAAATTGGGTGGGGGCTTCTCTAGAAATAGAGGGAAAATACCCCCTTTATCGTGCAGATTTGATCGATTGGGACTTACCCAGCGCGCATAATGCCGATAAACTCTCCCAAGTCCTCATCGACCTTTTATTGGAGAGAACTGGCCCGTTAGTGTAATGAATTTGGGGTAAAATTATTAATTGAAAACTGCTCTATTAATGAAATTATTAACTCTTTTTGGAGGTTTATTATGGCAACAAAGGTTGGTATTAATGGTTTTGGGCGCATTGGACGGCAAGTTTTAAAGACGATCAATGAGAATCATGGCGGTGTATTAGAAGTCGTGGCGATCAATGATCTTTTTGATTCTGAAACGAATGCCCACTTATTTAAATTTGATTCTTCATACGGTCGCTATCCTGGCACCGTGGAAGTTGTTGGGGATGATATTGTCGTAGATGGCAATGTGATCAAAGTGTTTTCAGAGCGAGACCCCGGCAACCTGCCGTGGGCTGATCTTGGCGTGGAAATTGTGATCGAAGCTACGGGTGTGTTTCGGGATGCTGCATCTGAACCGGGCGCAAGAACCCATATCACCAAGGGCGGCGCAAAAAAGGTAATCATTTCCGCACCGGCAAAGAACGAAGACCTCACGGTTGTGCTGGGGGTCAATGATGAGCTTTATGATCCTGAAAAACACGATGTACTTTCTAACGCTTCATGTACGACAAATTGTTTAGCCCCAGTGGTAAAGGTGCTTCTTGAGAATTTTGGCATTGTAAAGGGATTGATGAATACGATCCATTCTTACACCAATGATCAAAGAATCCTCGATCTGGCTCATAAAGACATGCGACGTGCGCGCACTGCCGCAGTTAATATTATTCCGACAACCACCGGCGCAGCGATTGCAGTCGGCAAGGTGATCCCTGAAGTAGAAGGAAAAATTGACGGGATGTCCCTGCGAGTACCCACTCCCACCGGTTCAATCACCGATCTGGTCGTAGAAGTGGAAAAGAACACTACTGCTGAGGAAGTAAATGCGGCTCTAAAAGCTGCATCAGAATCTGATGTGATGAAAGGCATTCTGGGCTTTGAAGAAAGACCCTTGGTCTTATCGGACTATGTCGGTGATCCGCGTTCTTCGATCGTCGATGCCCAAATGACAACGGTCATGGGTGGCAACATGGTCAAAGTATTGGCTTGGTATGATAATGAATGGGGTTACTCCTGCCGAACGGCAGACTTAGCGGCTAAAGTCGCAAAATCCCTGTAGAAAACCTTTGGGATGGCTATGCATTATTAAGTATTGCATGGCTGTCCCTATTTTTTTATAAAGGACCCAAATGTTCGCAAAGAAAATAGTTAAAGATCTGGATGTGCACGGAAAGAAAGTGTTGGTGCGCGTTGATTTCAATATGCCTTTTGTAGATGGAAAAATTAGCGATGACACTCGAATTCGAGCGGCGCTTCCCACGATCGAATATTTATTAGCAGAAGGTGCGGCGGTTATTTTATGCTCCCACCTTGGACGCCCTAAAGGTGAATATAAATCCGAATTTTCCCTTGAACCGGTATCCAAATATTTGGCTGATTTGATCGATGCTCCCGTAGGTTTTGCAGAAGATTGCATTGGGGATATCGCGAAAAATGCGGCCAATTCCTTGGAAGTGGGTCAAGTACTCGTTTTGGAAAACACTCGTTTTCATACTGAAGAAAAGAAAAATGATCCCGAGATGGCCAAGGCATTATCTGAATTGGCAGATCTTTTTGTAAATGATGCCTTTGGCTCGGCGCATCGGGCGCATGCCAGTACCACCGGGGTCGCTGAATATTTGCCGGCAGCGGCAGGTTTCCTTTTGGAAAAAGAGATCCAATATTTAGGAAACGCCATCGCAGAACCAGTAAGACCCTTTGTGGCAATATTAGGGGGGGCCAAGGTTAGTGACAAGATCGAAGTGATCCGTAATTTACTGGTGAAAGCGGATGCGGTGCTAATCGGCGGGGGGATGGCAAACACATTTTTCAAAGCGCAAGGAGTTGAGGTCGCAGAGTCATTGGTTGAAGATGATGCAATCGACACTGCAAAAGAAATTTTGGCTAAAAGCGAGGGGAAATTGATTTTGCCCTTGGATATGGTGATCGCGGATCGCTTTGATAGGGATGCCGAGATGGCGACCTTGCCAGTGGGAGATGTGCCGGAGGGATGGCGGATTTTAGATATTGGTCCGAACTCTGTCAAATATTTCGCAGATAAACTTGTGGATGCAGGGACGGTGGTTTGGAATGGCCCGATGGGTGTTTTTGAATTTGAGCGATTTGCCAAGGGTACATTCGGATTGGCTGAGGTTATAGCCGAGATCGATGCGATCACGATCATTGGTGGTGGGGATTCAGTGGCGGCAGTAAACCAAGCTGGGTTAGCGGACAAGATCACCCATATTTCTACTGGTGGCGGGGCCTCCTTAGAAATGTTGGAAGGAAAGATTCTGCCTGGGTTGGCCGCGCTGGACGATAAATAATTAGTTAATTTAATTTATAGATATATAAAAGGATTAAGATGCGAAAACCTTTAATCGCTGGAAATTGGAAATTAAATAAAACAGCAAGTGAAGCAAAAGAGCTGTTAGAAAATATGCTGCCAGGTTTGGAATCAGTGAAGAATGTTGAAGTCCTTGTTTGCCCAACATTTACTGTATTATCCACAGTCTCAGATCTCTTAAAATCATCCTCCGTAAAGTTGGGGGCTCAAAATATTTTTTGGGAGAGCGGCGGTGCATTTACCGGAGAAATATCCCCAGCAATGGTAGCGGAGTATTGCAGCTATGTGATCGTAGGCCATTCAGAAAGACGAGCCTATTTTGGGGAGACGGATGAAACGGTAAATAAACGTGCTCAGGCCGCATTAGCAAATGGATTGACCCCGGTGGTCTGTGTGGGCGAATTGCTTGAGGATCGCGAAGCAGGTAAAGAAGCGGAAGTAGTATCCGTTCAATTAATGGAAGGATTGAAGAACCTACCCATACATTCTGGCAAAGACCTAGTGGTGGCCTATGAACCGGTTTGGGCGATCGGCACAGGTAAAACGGCGGAAGTGAGCGACGCTGTGAATATGAACCTAGACGTCATTCGTCCCGCATTAGCTAAGTTATTCGGGGAAGAGGTTGCTCAGGAAATCCGAATTTTATATGGCGGGTCGGTTAAACCTGGCAATGCAGCAGATTTCTTCAGCGAAGTAGAAGTAGATGGCGCATTGGTGGGAGGCGCAAGCCTGAAGGCGAATGATTTTATTGCGATTGCTCAGGCGGCTGTTTAAAAGACGCAAGATTTTTTTTATCAATTCAGACCGGACACATCCTTAAACCCAAAAACATTATCATATTCAATATTTGGTGAATCCAATTATTGGAAAAGGTAACCTAAAATGATCACTGAACAACAGTACCAGCGCCTTAATATGATCCTACCTTTTTTGCCAAACGCAGACCCAGAACTGATCCGTGAACTTCAAAGAGAAGCTTTTTTTGCTAACATCTCAGCGGGGAAGGACGTTTTTGTCGAAGGCGATCGGGCGGATGCAATCGCCTTGGTGCTCTCTGGCGTTGTGCGCGTTTTTAAGATTGGCGAGACTGGCAGGGAGATCACGCTATACCGCTTTGGTCTGGGTGAATCATGTATTCTGACGGCCAATGCAATTCTCAGCCAGAAATCATTTCCTGCGATTGCGACTGTGGAAGAAGATGTGAAAGCGATCATGATTCCCGCCGATGCTTTTAGGGATTGGGTAAAATGCTATGATTTATGGCGTGAGTTTTTTTACGATTTGCTCTCCGATCGTCTTTCAACGATCATGACAGTTGTCGATGAAGTTGTTTTCCAACGAATGGATCGGCGTGTTGCTGCGTGGTTGCTCAATCAATCTGCTACTAATAATCCGGTGCATGTTACCCATCAAAAGATCGCATCAGACTTGGGTAGTTCCCGCGAAGTAATCAGCCGCATATTGGAAGATTTTTCCCGGGAAGGTCTGATCGAAATGGGGCGGGGAACCATCCTTTTAAATGATTTCGCAGAATTAAAAACCCGCTCTGTTATGTGACAATGTCACAGACAGGCCAGCAATAATCTCCTAAAATGGGGCCATCAAATCAATTAATCTAAGGAGATTTCCTATGAAAAGAAATATATCTAACGTTGATCGTATTGTCCGAGTTGTAATTGCTGCACTTTTTGCCTATTTGTATTTTGGTGGTATTGTGACCGGTACACTTGGAATAATTCTGGTAGTACTTGGCGGCGTGTTTGTTCTGACTTCGCTCGTATCTTTCTGCCCGATTTACAGCCTATTCAAATTTAGCACAAATAAAGAATAATCAACTCAAATTTTCAGAGCGGATGAAAAATCATTCGCTCTGAATTCTTATCATGAATCTATCTGAATTCCAATTAAAAATATCTGAAGCGAACAAACCAGTTGTTGTTGATTTTTGGGCAACTTGGTGTTTGCCATGCAAGAAAACTAAACCAATCCTTGAGAAACTTGGAAAAGAATACGCTGACAATGTGAATTTTTTGCCCATTGATGTAAGTGAGTCGAGCGAACTTCTTGAACAATTCAAGATACTTGGTATTCCAACTGTGCTGGCATTCCAAAATGGAAAAGAAGTAGGCCGTGTAACTGGTATGCAAGATGAGTCCGGGTATCGGGCAATCTTCGATGCGCTTGTCGAGGGAAAGGAAATAAAAGGTTCTATTCCTCCCTTTGATCGTCTGCTCCGGATTGGCGCCGGCGTTTTGTTCGGCATAGTTGGGTTTTCTACAGGTAATTGGCTTGTATTAGGACTTGGTGGATTGATTGCTTTCTGGGGTGTGCATGACCGTTGCCCGATATGGGCAGCAATCAAAGGAAGGATACGAAAGAAGTGACTTGCTTGAGGATCGTGAAGCAGGCCGTGAGGCGGAAGTGGTTTCTGTGCCAATGATGGAAGGACTTAAAGATCTGCCCGCACAATCTGGCAAAGACTTTATGGTGGTCTATGAACTTGTTTGGGCGATCGGCACAGGAAAACCGAGATTTTTCCTTTAGGAGCTAAGTAAGATTTTGTTCAATCGAGAAAACAAGACCGAAGCCGTTTTGTTTGACTAGTGGGGTAACACAATTATTAATTGGTCTAATAAAAGGTATAATATCTACAAGTTCAGAGAACTTTTTTTGATTACCTGAACGAATAGGGAGAAAATATAATTTAAAAATCGTAATCCAACCATTTTTTTTATCAACAAATCATATTAATCAATTATTTCAGAGCATGATGAGAGGGAATTGGGTTAATAATTATACATAAATCAATAATAGAAAAAAAGATATATAAAACCTGGGGTAATTATGGCAATAAATTTTTTTTCCAAAGTAAAGAAACAATTTAATAATGTTTCCTTGGCGTTAGACAATTTCATTGATATTAATTTTATCTTTTCAAACATTCTTTTTCCGCTAATTATTTTAGCATTTTACTTTTTATCATTTGAATTTATTCTTTCTAGAGTGTTTGAAATATGGAACGGTGTGACATATCTCTTCATTATCAGGTCAAGGAATATTTTTTCCCTTTTAGCATTGGGTTGTACTCTAATATTCATTATTTATTTGAAACTAATTAAGAACGAAAAAAATCTGTTTCCAAAGTCTACAGAAAAGATTTCTACAAGTGATTTTTATCTACTATTATTCCCATTGTCATTTGTCATCCAATATATATTAAATAATCAGGCCTACTTATCTATTTGGATTTCAGTTTATATTTTTATCATATTTGTTCTTTTTTCAGCTTTTTATGTTTTAGCAGCCCCTGCTCTATTTCATTTTTCTGGATCAACCCGAACATTAAAAATTTTAGGTTTGGCATTTGTCTTCATAATAATTTATATGCCGTTGTTAAGCCAAAACTGGTCTTGGTTTGAAAGAGGAAGCCTCAGAATACAGTGGACAGTATTTTTTGGTTTTTTTCTATTTATTTGGATTTTATATAGTCTTATAGATAGAAAAACTTTTCACTGGATATTAATTTTTTTCTTTGTAAGCAATTGTGTAATACAAGTAATAGAATTAGCAGATCGCAATAATGTGCCCTATGTAATAGATGTAGATAATTCACTTATATCTTTGGTTAAGGATAAAAATCCCATTATCACACCAAATATATATTTGCTTGTCTATGATTCATATGTTTCCAATGAAACACTACTTGGATATGGCATAGATAATAGTGATCAAGAAAAATTATTGGAGGATCTGAGTTTTAAAATTTATCCGCAAACCTATTCAATTAGCGAAATTACCTTAAGGTCAATGAGCCGAGTGTTGAATGCCTCTACAGAATTTTATGGCTCGGAGAGAAGAGCTGTTTCAGGTGATGGTGTCATACAAAATGTGTTAAGAAATTATGGGTATCAAAGCTTTGGTCTTTTTTCCTCAGATTATTTCTTTCGAGAATTTGCCCCCACCTATTATTATTCCACTCCTCAGTTAAACCAAACACCCAATCTTCTTTTAGAAGCAATACTATCGGGAGAATTTCGATTCGATATTGGTTTTGACAACCAACCGCAAGAGCGATTTATCGAAACAAAGCAAAACATTTTAAAAGGTGCCTCTGAGAATCAAGTGTTTATTTATATGCATTCTTATTTTCCTGGACATAGTCAAAATTCTGGAACTTGCCTGCCCAATGAGACTGAAATATTTTCAGAAAGATTAAAAAGTGCAAATATCGAAATGCAAGAGGATGTTAATATAATTATTGAAAATGATCCTAATGCAATAATAATTGTGGCAGGTGATCATGGTCCTTATTTGACTAAGAATTGCACCGGGTTAGAGGGAAATTATAATATTTCAGAAGTGTCGAGATTGGACATACAGGATCGTTTTGGAGCATTTCTGGCAATTAGATGGCCATCAGGAGATTATGAAAAATTTGACGATATCACGGTATTGCAGGATATATTCCCATCTGTATTTGCATACATATTCAATGATGTGAGAATTCTTGAGTCAAAAATCGATGCAACTACAATATCTTCCTTTATAAAAGTTGAGGATGGGATCATATTAATGGGAATTAATGAGGGGGAACCACTTTTTATTACTGAGGACTAATATTAATTATAGAGAATACCCATTTTTTTCACGGAAAAAATAAAATATTGGGGTAATAGTGGAGTGAACAAATTATGCATTTATATTCCAATCACCCCGTCCCAAATAACCTATCTCCAGCATCTCCCAGACCAGGGACGATATAGCCAATATCATTCAAGCATTCATCGATCTTGGCTAAATGTATCGGCACCTCGGGGTGTTTTTCTTGCATTAAGGCAATGCCCTCTGGTGCGCCGAGCATGCCCACAAATTTGATCCGGGCAACTCCCCATCGTTTGAGCACGTCTACTGTAGCAACGGCAGACCCGCCGGTTGCGAGCATCGGGTCTAAGACCAAACAAACCTTCACTGTGGGGTCAACGGGCAATTTATTATAATATTCGACTGGCTGCAACGTTTCTTCGTCGCGGTACAAGCCAATATGCCAAACTTCGGCGTTAGGCATCAGTTCCCAAACGCCCTCTGCCATGCCCAAACCTGCTCTTAATATCGGCACCAATCCAATTTTGTCGGTCAACTCGACACCGTCGGTTTTGCCCATCGGGGAAGCCACTTCTTTAGGAGAAGTGCCTAAATCTTGGGTAGATTCATAGGTCAATAGACCCGCGATTTCTCGGGTGAGTTCACGAAATTTTTTGGGTTTTGTGGCTATATCTCGTAGTTTGGTAAGTTTATGGGCGATTAGGGGATGTTTGGATTCAAAAACATTCGACATGGAATCTCCTCGGGGAAAAGATCGTTCCGAAATTCTATATGAATTATATCCGAAACTGATTTAAATTTTGATTTAAAAGTTGCTCCTTCAAAAATTTCCCACCAGCAGGACGCCTTGTTGTATAATCATCTTTATGAGTGACGCCGAAGACCGATTGGTCAACCCGACCCCGAAACCAGACGATAAAATTGACCGCGCGATGCGGCCAAAATCGCTCACTGAATTGATTGGGCAGGAAAAGATCAAAGAAAATTTAGCGATCTTGATCGAAGCATCCAAAAAACGGAAAGAGTCCCTAGACCATGTGCTATTTTATGGGCCTCCTGGATTGGGAAAAACGACCTTGGCTCATATTTTGGCGAATGAGATGGGGGTAAATATTAAGATCACTGCTGGCCCTTCAATTGAACGGCAGGGAGATCTCGCAGCCATTCTGACCAATTTGCGAGAAGGGGATATCTTATTCATCGATGAAATTCACCGTCTTGGGCGGGCTGTCGAAGAAGTGCTTTACCCCGCGATGGAAGATTTCGCATTGGATATTATCATCGGGAAGGGGCCATCGGCTCGCTCGATTCGTCTAAAATTACCTCATTTCAGCATCATTGGCGCGACGACCCGATTGGCATTGGTCACTGCCCCCTTGCGGGCACGTTTTGGCGCGGTATATCGCTTAGATTATTACAATTTAGAGGCCACTAAATCGATCGTTAAAAGAGCCGCCGATAAATTAGAGATCCCTTTTGATGAAGATGGGATCGAAGAGATCGCTAGCCGTGCACGTGGCACGCCCCGTGTCGCATTACGTTTACTCCGCCGGGTGCGCGATTATGCGCAGGTTCGGGCAGGGGGTAGCCTCTCTGCAGAAGTATCCAAAGACGCGCTTAAATTATTATCGGTAGACCATTTGGGTTTAGACGATATGGATCGGCGGGTGCTGCGAGCGATCATCGAAAAATATAATTGCGGACCGGTGGGGCTAAATACCATCGCCGCTTCGGTCAGTGAAGAAGCCGACACGATCATGGATGTAGTCGAGCCGTATTTACTACAATTGGGATTTTTAGAACGAACCTCACAAGGGCGCATGGCCACTAGAAGTGCTTGCGACCATTTAGGTTTGCCTTATCCCAAAGAGAAAGAAAATCCCCGTTTGTTTTAGGAAACTACTTGAAAACTTCTGATTTTGATTACACCCTCCCCCCTGAAAGAATTGCCCAAACGCCAGTTGAACCTCGTGATGCTTCTCGATTATTGGTGTTAAATCGTGAAAATGATGAGCTGACTCATTCCACATTTAATCGTGTTGAAGATTTTCTGTTGCCAGGAGATTTGCTGGTGGTCAACCAAACCCGGGTAATCCCTGCCCGACTGTTCGCCAACAAGATCCCCACCGGCGGCAAGATCGAGATCTTGCTGCTCAATCGTCGAAATGAGCACACCTGGGAATGTTTGGTCGGTGGCAAACGGATGGAAGTGGGGAAATCTTTTGAACTTGAAAATGGGGTCAAAGGGGAGATCATCGAGGTAATGGAAGGTGCTGGTCGGCTCTTGCAATTTGAGGAAGCGATTGATGGCTTTCTCAACGAGATCGGAAATGTGCCGCTTCCGCCCTATATCCATGAAAAGCTGGAAGACCCGGAAAGGTACCAAACGGTCTATTCTAAAATAGACGGATCAGCCGCTGCACCAACGGCGGGCTTGCATTTTACCCCTGAATTAATTAGCGGCGTGCGCTTGTTAGGTGTAAAAATTCAATCGGTTACCCTGCATGTCGGCTTAGATACTTTCGCTCCCGTCACAGAAGAAAATGCCGAAGATCATAAAATTCATACGGAATGGTGTTCCCTGCCCTTTAAGGCCGCTAGAATGATCAACCGTACGCGTGCCTATGGCGGGCGAGTGGTTGCCGTGGGTACTACTAGCGTGCGCGTCTTAGAAACCGCCGCTCGCTTTGCGGAGGGCCGAGATCTGGTTGGGGAGTACGAAGGTCCCACCGATCTTTTCATATTACCGGGCTACGAATTCAAGGCGACTCAAGCGATGATCACAAATTTCCATCTGCCTAAATCTTCTTTGATGATGATGGTCAGTGCCTTTGCCGGACATGAAAAGATCATGTCTGCCTATCAAACCGCCATCGATGAGAA
>SWCD01011388.1_pt1 | contig 10427 bp, 11 predicted proteins | sample 4693011 | NCBI WGS metagenome assembly SWCD01 (sample SAMN10267278, study PRJNA491770) | bioreactor metagenome | isolation source: DHS bioreactor inoculated with marine | place: Japan: Omine Ridge, Nankai Trough | reverse complement strand
GCCACTCATTTGCCCTCCATTCACTGGGGGTGGAGAGTTCAAAAGGGAATTTAACAGGCTACTTACCATTTCCTTACTGTTATTGGGAAACTGATATTTTTGAATATATTCCTGCTCGTCGAGGTAAGAGAAGAAGAGGTCTAATTTATGTATTGTTTCAAGGCATGGATTCGTTAAATCAACCTCCATGGGTGCCTTGCGAAAAAGAGTCGCTGGTTCTTCTTTGATTGTTCTTGGCTGGGAGTTTTTTTGTGGTGAATGTTCAGGGTAGGTTTTTTTCTCCCCGATTGTGTCCGTTGGTGCATCAACTTTTCCTGGTGAAGCAGTGGTAACAGGAGTTTCCTGCTGAGGTTTGAAAAGAAAGAAAAGGCCGCCGACAATAATAGCTAAAATTATAAGAATCGGAAGGAAAGGTGTTGATGCTTGTTTTTTAGGCATGATTATTTAGTTTTTATTTTTCCTAATAGAAGGGATGGCTAGGATAAAGCTAAGCTCAAGAAAGATGTTACTTTACAGCACCATTTCTGAGGGGTCAATTTTATAAATTTTGCCTTATCGATGTAATGGCTAAGGCTTTTGTAAACAGAAAAAGTAGCGGGTAGCGATATTCTTGTACTACACTAGAATAGGCCCCTCGAAACGTATTCGTCATTCTTGAAAATACAATTATTCTTGCCTCCAGGATTTTAGAAATGCCCTACGATTCAATTCCCATACTTGTTGTTGATGATTCAATGATAATGAGGAGAATTATAATCAAACATCTACGCGAACTAGGCTTTTCAGAAATTTATGAGGCGCCGGGTGTAAAACCTGCTCTAGAAATTATTGACTCAAAGGTTGTTAAGCTCATTCTTTCTGACTGGTCTATGCCTGGTTCAACTGGTATGGATTTCTTAAAGATGGTGAGAAACAGTGATAAGGGCGCGAACCTTCCCTTTGTGCTTTTAACAGCAGAAGCACAATTATTTACCATCTTGATGGCTTACCGTGAAGGTGTCAGTCAGTATGTCACCAAGCCGTTTACCAAGGAATACTTCGCATATATTGTTGATAAGGTTATCCGAGAAAACTATGGATCAGAATACTGAGCCCCCTAAAAAAGAAAGTCGTAAGCGACGCTGGTATCAAAATTATCTGCCCTTTATTGTCCGAAGTCCTCAAATGCAGGTGGAGTGGTTGGTGGCTGAGTGCCAGCGTAATAATTTGGCTCGAGAGGAGCTGACGCCTTATATACGCCTTCTTTTCAGTGAGGATAATGTTGCAAACGAAGATGAGCTGCGTTCTATTTTGTTAAAAGTCCCTGTTCAAATGCAGGAAGAGTTTTTGCGGATTGCAGATATCTATGACGTGGCCAAGATTGTCAGGCTCGTTCCTGAACTTAATGAGCTTTTGGTCGAAATAGCTTTAACCAAAGAGCTCCCTCCTTATGAAACAAAACCGCAGAAGATAATGGATGGAGTACTCAATGCTATCAATGATAGATCGGGAGACTTACTAGTCCAAGTTGCAGAAAAAATAATGGGGAATGGTTCGGCGCCGAACCATTTCGCTGAAAACTATGAGAGGTTTCGAGCGATTTTAGAGGATAAAGAATTTATTAGAAGTCAGTGGCCAAATGCCAAATAAAAAAAGAGGCTGTCCCAAATGGGGCAACCTCTTTTTTTATTTGGCTTCTACCTATGCTTGAAAAAATATTAGTTTTTGGAAGAGGCGCGTTTTGCTGCCTTAAGTGGATTAACTTTGATTTTCGCAACTTTAATTTCCGGTTTAACGTGGGTTGCGAAGTTGCAGATACCTAGTTTCCACTTTGCTTCTGGAATCGCATATGACTGACAATACTTGCTGTTGTCTACTTCAACAATGCGGTCACAACCATCACATTTTTCAACCACTGGATTAAAGAATCCACTGCTATACAATTCGGTATTTAGGGGTGCTTTATTTTTGCTCGCCTTTGCCATGACTCAGCTCCTTGAAAAAAATTAGCTATAAAATCTTGTGCTAAACGCCATAAAAGTAATATTATTGATTGGTTGGCGTTTTAAACTGTTTGAGAGACGGTTTTTCTTGAAAAACAGTATCTATTAGTTGGTCTGTGTGACCTTGTCAACGATAAAGTGTCGGTGTCCTGAAGATCGTAAGGTATTGCCGGTAATGGAAATAGTCGGGGGCAAAACAGTGTAACCTCCATTCTTCTTGTCATTCAGAGAATCTTCTTATAGAATCTTTTGAGAAAACATCTGGTTACACGTAGGTGAAGTCTAATTAAGAGGTAAGATATGCCAATTTATTTGTGGAAAGGGGTCAACTCCTACGGTGAGAAGCGAAAGGGAAAGATTGATGCCCCCACTGAGGCGGCCGCAGAAGCCCAACTCAAAAAAACCAGAATAAGTATCACCAGCCTGAAAGAACAGCCCAAGGATATTTTTGAAAATATCGCTCTGTTTCAGCCCAAAGTAACAGGTAAGGATGTTGTAATTTTCACAAGACAGCTTTCCACGATGATAGATGCTGGACTTCCGCTGGTGCAGAGTCTTGAGATCCTTGGCGCCCAGCAGGAAAATCCTACCTTTAAAAAAATGCTTAATGAAACCAGAATGGACGTGGAAACGGGTACCACCTTTGCCGATGCCATGAAAAAACATGATAAGGCTTTTGATAACCTTTACTGTAATATGGTGGACGCAGGTGAGGTTGGCGGTATTTTAGATACCATCTTACGCCGTCTTGCTGTTTTTATGGAAAAGAACATGGCCCTTAAGAAAAAGGTTAAAGGCGCTATGACCTATCCTGTAATTTGTCTGGCTATCTCTTTTATCATTACTGCTGTTATTTTAATTTTTGTAGTTCCCGTTTTCTCTAAAATGTTTGCTGACTTTGGGTCGGAATTGCCTGCTTTAACCCAATTTGTTGTTGATTCGAGTGCCTGGGCACAAAGCCAATGGTATGTTATTATTGCCATTATGTTCGGTTCAAGCGTTATTTTTAAAAAAATATATGCCACAGAAAAGGGACATTTTTTCATTGATCGCCTAATGCTTAATGCACCTGTCTTAGGCACACTCTTGAGGCGGATTGCGGTGGCTAAATTTACACGGACTTTAGGTACAATGATACAGAGTGGTGTGCCGATTTTGGAATCACTTACAGTTGTAGCAAGAACTGCGGGCAATAAGGTCATTGAACAGGCGGTTGGGAGAGTTGCCGATAGCATTACTGAGGGACGGACCATTGCAGAACCTCTTGAGGAAACGGGCGTATTTCCCAGTATGGTGGTGCAGATGATCAACGTGGGCGAGTCTACAGGTGCTTTAGATATTATGCTAGAGAAGATTGCTGATTTTTACGATGAAGAAGTGGATCAGGCTGTGGACAACCTTACTAGTGCAATTGAGCCCGTTATGATGGTTTTTCTTGGTGGGCTTATTGGTGGCCTTGTCATCGCTATGTACCTGCCGATCTTTCAGATGGCAAGTGTTGTAGGCTAAATAGTTGCCCGGTTTTTTGTTTGGTTTTACTGGACAGGATATACGAGAATAGATACTCTTTATTGTAGAATAATTTACAAACTCATACCCAAGGGGCTTACCTACATAGTGATAGGGAGGGAAAAATGACTTTGACAAAGGCAGATCTTGTTCAGAAGGTGTACCAGACCCATAATTTGACGAAGGCAGAAGCGGCAGAGACTGTTGAAGCCTTTTTGAAGGTTACAAAAGGCTGTCTGGCAAAAGGTGAGAATTTGCTGATCAGTGGCTTTGGCAAGTTTAATGTTAAAGAGAAGAATTCCAGGCGGGGACGTAATCCCCAGACAGGTAAAGAGCTCATTCTTGAGGCAAGAAGGGTTGTTACTTTTAAGCCTTCAGGGATATTGCGAGACCGTATTAATTCCAGTAATTGATTTTTGTTTGTCCCCAGAGCATTTTAAGAGGCTGAATCTCTCAATTGAGAGATTCAGCCTCTTTTTTTGAGTAAAAATATGCAAGGAACTTATGGTGAAGAATTTAACTGTTGAAGAATTGGCAAACCTTGTTGGTGGCCAGGCTACTGGCGATTCAAAAACTATTATTACAGGAGTTGCAGATCTTGAGACGGCTTCTGAAAATGATATTAGCTTTTTAATTAAAGCCACCCAGGCTTCTTTGTTGGGCGAAACAAAAGCTGGTGCCGTGGTGGTCCCTGACGGCGTTGAGACAGATTTACCGGCAATCCAGGTGAAAAACCCAGCCTTAGCCATCACCCTCATTCATGGTAAATTTCTCGAAAAAGAATTTATAGCCACTGGAATTCACTCTTCAGCAGTGGTTGGTGATGGGGTGGAGGTTTCTGCCGATGTTTCCATTGGGCCCAGAGTGGTTCTTGCTGATGATGTTGAAATCGGTACACGAGTTACAATCGAGGCCGGTGTAGTCATCGATAGTAATGTAAGCATTGGTGATGATGTGATAATTATGGCTAATAGTGTTGTTCGCTCTGGATGCAAAATCGGTAACCGGGTAATTGTTCAAAGTGGTTCTGTGATAGGAAGCGATGGCTACGGGTACGTCCAGGATGAGCAGGGACGACATATTAAACGTCCCCATGTAGGTATTGTTGTTTTGGAGGATGATGTCGAGATAGGTGCCAATTGCTGTGTGGACCGGGCAACTTTTGGCGCTACAGTCATTAAGCAGGGGGCCAAGGTGGATAATCTTGTCCAGGTTGCCCACAATGTCACGGTTGGAGAGGGATGTTTACTTGTTGCCCAATGCGGCGTGGCTGGAAGCACGACTCTGGGCCGTGGTGTGGTGCTTGGAGGACAAGTGGCAGTCACAGATCACGTCACAGTGGGCGACCGGGTGATGGTGGCTGGTCAATCCGGTGTTGCTGGAAATATCGAAGGTGGAAGTATTGTTGGCGGCTACCCTGCCATTAACCATCGAACCTGGCTTCGGGCAAGTTCAGTCTTTTCAAAACTGCCGCAACTTGTTAAAGACGTTCGTAAGCTAGCTCAAAAACTGGCGAACTTGGAAGAAAATCAAAACGATAAAAGTTAAGAAAAATTTTCTCATAAAATAGTGGAGTAAATGATGAGTGACCCTACACCCCCTCTCGATATTCAGGAAATTTTACGGCTTCTGCCCCATCGTTACCCGTTTCTCCTTATTGACCGGGTACTTGATTACACTGCCGGTGAGCAAATTACCTGCATCAAGAATGTCACTATAAATGAGCCCTTTTTTCAGGGACATTTCCCGGTGGAGCCTGTAATGCCAGGCGTACTAATCGTTGAGGGTATGGCACAGGCTGGTGCTGTTTTGGCATTTTTAACTGATCAGGAGAGGGTAGGAGATAGCCTGGTATATTTTACCGGGATAGATAAGGCACGTTTTCGCCGCAAGGTGGTTCCGGGAGACCAAATAGTTTTCGAAGTTGCTATTGTCCGCCGGAAAGGCAAGGTTATAAAGATGGAGTGCAAAGCCCTGGTTGATGGGGCGGTGGCCGCTGAGGCTCTTCTCATGGCTACTTTTTCGTAATTTTTTAAGGAAACAAAAGAATGTCCATCCACCCTACAGCTGTTATTGATAATAAGGCTGAACTAGACTCCTCGGTTGAGGTCGGCCCCTACGCCATCATTGATGCTGGAGTCAAAATAGATGCCGGTACTACTGTCAGTTCCCATGCCCATATTTCCGGCAAGACCACAATCGGGAAAAATAATACCATCGGCAGTTTCTCCTGTGTGGGGTTTCCTCCGCAAGATCTCAAGTATCATGGCGAAGAAACAGAGCTTGTTATTGGTGATGACAACCATATTCGCGAGTATTCTTCAATGCACCGTGGCACACCAGGCGGTCACGGTGTAACCACCATCGGCAACAACAATCTTTTTATGGCTTATAGCCATGTTGCTCATGACTGTATTGTTGGTAACCATGTAGTGATGGTTAACAACGCCACAATGGGAGGCCATGTTGAGGTAGGTGATCGAGCCATCATCGGCGGCATGACAGCCATCCATCAATTCGTTCGCATTGGTGAGCATGCTTATATCGGTGGAATGAGTGGCATTAGCCTCGATATCCCGCCTTATGTTATGGTTGCTGGCATCCGCAATGAATTGCAGATCCGTTCCATTAACCGGATTGGCCTAAAAAGGGCTGGTTTCAAGAGCGAGGATATCCGTAATCTTAATAAAGCGTTTATGGTTATTTTCAAAACTGAGGACCTTCTTTTGCAAGATGCCTTGGCTCAGGTGATGAAAGATTTTGGTGACTGCCCACCAGTGGTTAGAATGGTTAACTTCTTCAAAGTTTCAAATCGTAACGTTGCCCGTTTAAGCAGTGATGAGTAACAAGATCGGCATCCTTGCTGGTGGTGGCCAGTTCCCCCATCTCTTTTGCAAGGCAGCGCAAAAAGAAGGCCGACAAGTCTATATTGCTGGCCACAAGGGAGAAACATCTCCTGATTTGGAAGAATTGGCTGACGGATTTTGCTGGGTGAAACTTGGCCAGTTGGGGAAAATTCTTAAATTCTTTAAAAAAGAAGGTGTTGAGGAGGCAGTTTTTCTCGGGACCATCACCAAAACTAGAATTTTTAAGGATATATTTCCAGACCTAAAGGGGCTTACTCTCTGGAACAAAATCGACATCAAACAGGATGATGCCATTCTGCGGGCCATTGCCGGTGAGATTGAAAAAGACGGCATTAAGGTTCTTGAATCAACATGCTATCTCCAGGATTTGCTCTTTCCGCAAGGTGTACTGACCAAGAAGAAACCAAACGCCAATCAGCAGGATGATATTCGGTTTGGTTTCCGGATGGCCAAGGCCATCGGCGATCTTGATATAGGCCAGTGTGTGGTTGTCCGTGACCAGAGTGTGTTGGCCGTTGAGGCTATTGATGGCACTGATGCCACCATCCGGCGCGGCGGCGCATTGGGCCACGAGAGTGCTGTGGTTGTTAAGGTGCGTAAGCCAGATCAGGATTTCCGTTTTGACTTACCAGCAACAGGCCTGAAAACCATTGAGTCGATGATTGAGGTTAAAGCCAAAGTTCTGGCTGTTGAAAAGGGACAATCATTACTTTTTGATGCAGAGCGGGTAATTGAGGCAGCAGATAAGGCGGGAATCATTGTGGTAGGAGTCTCGCAGGATGCTACCGGTAATCTTATCTTCTGATTATCATCTCCATGGATATCTTCTATGAAAGCTATGGTTCTTGCTGCAGGGCTTGGCACCCGATTGCAGCCCTATACGCATCAGCGCCCTAAACCTCTTTTTCCTGTCCTTAACACTCCTCTCCTTCTCCATACTTTGTCCAGCCTTAAGTCCGCCGGTTTTCAGGAGATTGCCGTTAACTGTCATCATCTTGGTGATCAAATCGAAAAGGCTCTCAGCGGCATCGCTGGGGTCACAGTGTTTCGTGAGCAGGAAGTGCTTGGTACAGGTGGTGGTTTACGTAATGCTCTGAAGTGGTTTGGTGAGGATCCAGTCCTGGTGGTGAACGGTGATATCTACCATACCATCGACTATAAAGAGATTTACGAGACCCACATGCGAGGCGACCAGGCAGCAACCCTGGTGTTGCAGGATCACCCCCGTTTTAACAAGGTGAGCATTGATGAGCAGGATGCTATCATTGACTTTAATCCCTGTGAAGAAGCGAGTGGAGTGATGGCATTTACAGGGATTCATGTCCTTGATCCGCAACTTTTACATATTATCCCCGAGATCACTTTTTATGATATCATTGCCTGCTATAAGTACTGGATGAAGGAGGGCCGCAGGATTCAAGGCCTCAAGGTAAAATATCATTTCTGGAGTGATATGGGTACACCTGCTGATTATCTCGACCTCCATGGGCGCTTGCTCACGGATTCACTGTTCGGTGCTTCCACTCCTTTTTGCTTGGATGAGGGTCTCAGTTTGCCCGGTGTAGAGCTTCATGAGTGGGCAGCCATTGGCAAAGGGGCCAAGATTGGTGTCGGTTCTTCTTTGACCCGGGTTGTTGTGTGGGATGGTGCTGTGGTTGCCCCGGGAAGTCAGCTCGTGGACACGATTGTGATATGATTTTTTCTAAATCACATACGAATGCTTCCCTGTCGGAAACTGAGCAGGAAAAGATGCGTATTCAGTCTCTACTTGCGAGCCTTTCTTGTCAGGTTACAGATGACCAGATACAGCCTTTGTCCGGTGATGGTTCAGATCGCATTTTTTATAGGGTGAGTGGGGATTGCCCTTGTGTTGCTGTGCTTCCGTCACCTAGCCACCCTCAGGCCATGGCTGAGGCCAGAGCCAGTTATACCATTGCCTGCCACTTGAGTGATCTTGATGTTCCGATACCTAAAGTATTGGGGTATGACCGCACAAGCCGCCTCATTCTTTTTGAGGATGTGGGCGATGTGCACCTTCACTCTTTAGTGGTTGGGCGACAAAGTTTTAACGATATTTCGTCTTTTTATGAACAAGCTGTTGATGGTCTTCTACAACTTCAGATCAATGGGGTGAAAGGATTTGATAAGCGCTGCTGCTGGGATACCCCCCAGTATGATATGGATTTGATGATCCAGCGAGAGTCCGGCTATTTTCTTCAGGCCTTTTGCAAAGAATACCTGGGTAAAATTGTTGATGAGCATGTGCTTAATCACGAGTTTATTCAACTGGCCAAGCGAGCTGCCCGGGAACGTTCTGATTATTTGTTGCATAGAGATTTTCAGTCCCGCAACCTTATGGTTCACGAAGGCAAGGTCAGAATTATTGATTTTCAGGGAGCCCGCCTCGGCCCCTTGGCCTATGATCTGGCCTCTCTACTTATAGACCCCTATGCCTCGTTAGACGCTAAGGAGCAAGAAACGATTTTTAATTATTACACCCAGCAGGCCTCAAACATTCTTGCTGACTTCGATGTTGAGCAATTTCAGCAGGGCTATAATTTTTTGGCTATTCAGAGGAATTTACAGATCTTAGGTGCCTTTGCCTTTTTATCAGAACAGAAGGGCAAGAGTTTTTTTGAACAATATATTATACCTGCTGCAAGCAGCTTACAGAAACGAGTGCAAACTGTAGCTGATCGCTTTCCTCGCATCGTAGAGCTTGTTGATGAGATACAAGACGATTTGCATGAGGCCGCAACCTTCGCTAAGGCAAGTGATGCCCTGTCGGATTAAAGGACTATGAAAGAAAAAATACATCAAGATCGCGGCCAGGATACCCTGCTTGTTGCCCTTGTAGGGCGCCCTAACGTCGGCAAGTCAACTATCTTTAACAGGCTTACTAAATCCAATAAAGCCATTGTCGACCCAACACCCGGAGTGACCAGGGACCGTCATTACGGCCCGGTTGTCTGGAATGAGCGACGTATCATTCTGGTGGATACCGGCGGTATTGAACTAGGGCCTGATGATATTATTACAGGCCAAATTCAGGAGCAAACCTGGGCTGCCATTGAAGAGGCTGATATCATCCTCCATGTCATGGATGGTGTGGGAGGTGTATTGGCTGAAGATTACGAGGTGGTGAGCCGTCTGCGCCGGGCTGGGAAACCTGTTTATCATTTAGTCAACAAGGTTGACGGTCCTGAAAAGGAAGGTGAAATCCTCAGTCAATTTTATGAGCTTGGCATTGATGAGCTATGGGCGGTTTCTTCAGCCCATGGTTATGGAATGAAAACCTTTTTTGATTTCTTTTTTGATAGCCTGCCCTCAACGGAAGAACGGGCAGACATTCCAGAAGAGGCCATCCGCATTGCCTGCATTGGCCGACCTAATGTTGGTAAGTCATCGCTTATAAATAAGCTTCTTGGTCAGGACAGGATGGTTGTTTCCGATATCCCCGGCACCACCCGGGATTCAGTGGATAGCCTGCTTGAAAAAAACGGTAAGCAGTACTTACTTATTGATACGGCAGGTATCCGTCGTAAGGGCAAGGTCTACGAAAAAATCGAAAAATTTAGTGTCATGCGAGCCCTTTCGTCCCTTGAACGCTGTGATATAGCATTGCTACTTGTTGATGCCGACGAAGGGATCACCGAGCAGGATACCAAGGTGATTGGTTATGCCCTTGAGCGGGGCAGGGCCTGTCTTATTCTCGTTAATAAATGGGATTTGGTTCGCGGGGAGAAAAAACGGGAAAAATGGATCATGGATGAGGTGGCCATGGCAACTAAATTTATGCCCTATGCCCCGACTATCAAGGTCTCTGCCTTGACCGGCATGTCGCTCAATAAGATTCTAGACACTGTAAATAAGGTGTACAAACAGTATACGGCCACCTTTTCTACCAATGCCATAAATAAGGTGCTCAAGCAGGCCACCGAGACCCATACCCCGCCCCTCCATAAGGGCAGACGCCTTAAGCTCTACTACACCACCCAGGTAGCAAGTTCTCCTCCAACATTTGTTCTCTTTGTTAATTACCCCAAAGGGATTCATTTTTCCTACTACC
>SWCD01003842.1_pt1 | contig 10429 bp, 10 predicted proteins | sample 4693011 | NCBI WGS metagenome assembly SWCD01 (sample SAMN10267278, study PRJNA491770) | bioreactor metagenome | isolation source: DHS bioreactor inoculated with marine | place: Japan: Omine Ridge, Nankai Trough | reverse complement strand
GTTGCCAGCACCCACGGCCAGAACGGTTTGGTGTAGTGCCACACAAATCCGCTCAGCGTCGCAGGCGGCATTTCCGCTTCCTGTTCAGGAAACGCATGCGTCCTCGATTCAAACCATTTGAACAATCCGTCCAGCACAGGCAGTCTCTCAAAAATACTCGCAGCAGGCATTGGCTCTGACCACGGTCACAGTCCCTGACTATTTGTCTTATATGACATTGTTCGGCAAGTGTCGCATGACAGCCATGCGTCACTGAGACCATTGAACAAACTGGCGCATCCGTTACAAAGCCCCTTCACCATTCTAAAAGCCACTTCCGGCACCAGGGGAAGCTGAACCGCATGGATACCATCGGCAAACGCATTACGTATGCACGCGAGAGCAAGAACTATGACGTCAATCAACTGTCGGAGCGGGTTGGCGTCAAAGCCGAAACAATTCTTGCCTGGGAGGCCGACGAGCGCGACCCGCGGGCCAACCGGCTACTGAGACTGGCTGGTGCACTGGATGTCGGCTTTGCCTGGCTCATGGTCGGGCAGGAGTATGCACCCGATGAAGGCGAAGACGCCGGCAGACTGTCCTCGGTTGAGGGCAAACTGCAGCGCATCCGGCAATTGTATGCCGAACTCGGGGGTCTGATCACCAGTCTGGAACAGGACACGCGCTTCATGATGGCGCGCGACGAGGAACTGGAAGAACTGGCGGAAGTCGACGAGACGTCAGGCAAGGACTGATCCGGGCTTCAGCTCTTCAAAATCTTCAGAACGCGGTTCGTCACCTCACGCAGGCCTGCGCTGCCGCCCACTTCATATGGCCGCAGGTTACCGTCAGCAAATGCACCCCGCACCGCGTTGCGGAACGTTTCGCCGGCTTCGGCCAGTTCCGGCGAACTCACTGTCTCGCCGAGCCAGTCCAGCATCATCGCTCCTGACAACAGCATGGCCGATGGATTGGCCTTGCCGGTTCCCATGATGTCGGGTGCAGTGCCGTGACACGGTTGAAACAGACCATGGCTGTCTCCGATGTCCGCCGACGGCGCCATGCCCATGCCGCCCATCAGCGCTGCCGCCTGATCTGACAGGATGTCACCGAACATGTTTTCAGTGATCATGACATCAAACACCCAGGGGTTTCGCACCAGAGCCAGCGCGGTTGCATCCACATAGGCATGATCGGCGGTCAGCTCGGGAAATCTTGCCGCGCGTTCGTAAAACACCTTGCGCATGAAGGCGAAGCTGCCAAATACATTTGCCTTGTCGACACAGGTGACGTGACCACGTCCCCTGCCTTGCGCCTTGCGGCGTTCGGCGAGCCTGAAGGCAAAATCGGACAACCGTTCGGTTCCCTTTCGGGTAATGACCATGGTATCGCGGGCTTCTTCGTCTCCGACCATTTCGCAAGCCCCGCGGGAGGCAAATAGTCCTTCGGTATTTTCACGGATCAGCACGAAATCAAGCTGTTCGGCGCGCGGATCTTTCAACGGCACCGGGGAACCGGGAAATGTCTCAACCGGACGGACACCGGCATACAGATCGAAGATTTCACGCAGTTCGATCTGTGGCGTGATCTCCCGGCCGTCCTCGTATCTGATGTCAGGCAGGCCCATGGCGCCGAGCAACATCACGTCTGCAGCGCCAGCCTTTTTCACCACATCGTCGGGAAGCGCCGTGCCGGTGTCCCGGAACACGCCTGCGCCGGCTTCAAGGGTTTCGTAGGTGAACGAGAAGCTGCCGGTTCTTGCCGCCAGCACGTCCAGGCACGCAAGGCACGGCTGCATGACCTCCCGGCCAATGCCATCACCGGGAAGAACGGCGACATGGATGGAATTCGATGATGTCATTGCAGAGGTCCTGTTTGGGATGACACGAGCTCAAAACGGCGAATGGTCTTGGCCGCCACAAGCTCGGATACGGTTTCCGAAAACGCCAGGAAGTGTGGTGTTTCCAGGTGAAGGTCGAACGCCGCTTCGTCCTGGTAGACTTCGTACAGCAAGACAACGTCATCATTGTCGGTTTGTTCGACGCAAACATCAAACACCAGGCATTGCGGTTCGTTGCTGAGCGACTTCTCTGCCTGCAGCAGCATGACAGGCATGAACGCATTCAGCACATCAGGTTTCAGGCGGAATTCCGCCGTGATTGCAAACATGCCCTTTGAACCCCTTGATCCGAAGTGTACCAGCCTCGCCCGGATCTTGGCACAACGCCCCTGCTCCGGACCCGATCATTTGCAGACTGTTAGAGCAATTTTACCGGCTCATGTGAACCCGTCGCGTTCCGGCAGGCAAAATTTGTTGTCGGGCAAAAACCGGCGCCGGCGCGGTCTTGCCGTGTTGCTTCCTGAGTTCATGACCGAGGTATCAGGCCCATCCGCGCAGTCGATACACCAGTAACCCGATCCACTCCTTTATGGCCCGGGTGGACGAGTCCAGCGCTTGCGAATTTGGCAGGAATGCGAAAATCGATCTGGCCTCGATTGATGAGGACAGAGAGTCGATTGAAGCGGGCGTGAACGTCACGCCTGCTTTACGAAACACCGCCGCTGCACGTGGCATGTGCAGGGCAGATGTGACCAGCAAGGCAGAGGTGAAATCGCCCGCACGCATGCGCGCGAGGCTGTTGACCGCATTTTCATGGGTGTTCCGCGACCCGGTTTCCAGCAAAATCCTGGCTTCATCGACACCAAACTCCTTCAGGAATCCGGCGATCACGTCTGCCTCGGGCCTGGCATCAATCTGCGAAACGGGACGGCCGCCACTTACCAGTATCCGGTCCACCTTGCCTGCCTTGAGCAAACGGGCCGCATGCAGGATGCGGTCTGCACCGGATTTCAGATCCGGGTAGGGATTGAAGGTCTGCGACGGCACGCTCACCCCACCCAGAACAATCGCTATCTGCGCCTGTGGCAACTTGTCGACGCTGACAATGGGATACTGCCGCTCAAGTGAATTGATCAGGCCCAGCGCAACAATCGGCGTGGCCGCCAGCCACAAATACAGCGTCCCGATCATCGCCCAGGCAACCGCCCTGCGACGCCGGCCCAACGCAAAGGCCAACAGGCTCACCAGTCCTGCCAGAACGGCGAAGCCGACCGGATAGATGAACAACGGGACAATCTTGTCCAGAATCAGCGACATGGTACTAGCCTAGTGGGCCGAACTCTACAGCTTCTTGCCATAGTACTCGCGATACCAGCGTACAAAAGCTGCTATCCCGTCCTTTACATTCACCTTTGGTCGGTAGCCTGTCAAATCAGACAATTGCGAAATGTCTGCCCAGGTATCACGCACATCGCCTGCTGCCATGCCGGCAAAATTGATGCTGGCTTTGACGCCCAGCGAGTTTTCCAGGCACTCAATGTAATGCATCAGTTCAACCCGCGTGCCCGACGCAATATTGACCAGCCTGTGCGGTGCAACCGGGCTTGAGCCAAGCAGGGTTTGATCAGCGTCAACCCTGGCAACCGGCTCGGGTGTCATCGGCATCAGCCTCACGACCGCGTCCACCACGTCACTGACATGGGTGAAGTCGCGTGTCATCTTGCCATGATTGTAAACCTCGATCGGCTCGCCTTTCAGCATGGCATCAGCAAACTTGAAGAACGCCATGTCAGGGCGGCCCCACTCGCCATAGACGGTAAAAAACCTCATACCCGTCATCGGCAATCTGAACAGGTCCGAGTAGGAATGAGCCATCATCTCGTTGGACTTCTTGGTGGCGGCATAAAAAGACACCGGATGCTCAACCGGCTGGTCTTCCGACCACGGCAACCTGGTATTGGCGCCGTAGACGGAACTGGTTGAGGCGTACAGGAAATGCTTCGGTTTTGCCGCACGCGCCAGTTCCAGCATGTTGGCAAAACCCACCAGATTGCTGTCCACATAAGCTTGCGGATTTTCCAGGCTGTAGCGCACCCCGGCCTGGGCTGCCAGATGCACAACAACATCCGCATCCGCTTGCTGCCAGACTGTCTCCAGCGCGGCCTTGTCGCACAGGTCGGCTTCAACAACGGAAATCCCGGCTTTGTCCAGTTCCTGCAGCCGTGCCTGTTTTAACGCGACATCATAGTAGGGAGACATGTTGTCGAAGCCCCACACCTCATGTCCGTCCGACTTCAGTCGCCGCGCCAGATGAAATCCTATGAAGCCGGCGGTACCGGTAACCAGAACACGCAATGGGAAACCTCCTCAATGTCGCTGCTTGTCTCGATGTGGCATGTCTGCCGGACCAGGTGTTGGGAGTCAGATCAGCCGATCTTGTTCCTGACGATCACGAGTGCTTATAACGCCGGTTTCGGTGGATGTCGTGTGCTGTTTTCAAACGATTTTCGAACCGCCGGGTCATGGGTTCACGCGGCCCGGTAAAGGTGCCCTGACACTCCGGAAAGGATCAGGTTCAGGCCTTTGCGATCTGTCCACTGTCCAACCCGCGTTTGGCAAAGGCGTTTCGGGTATCAACAATGAGCCGCGCATGATCCGCGACAAGCTGGTAGTCGATCGCATCATGGTCCGTTGAAACCAGCACGGCATTGTATCCGGCCAGCGATTCAGCCGTGAGATCCACAGACTTGCGACCGGCCAGGTCCGCGTGTTCGCGGGTCATCGGAATTTCGCTGACATGCGGATCGTGGAAGTCGACGCTGGCACCACGTTTTTCAAGCAATTCGATCAGGGCAAAAGACGGGCTTTCGCGTATATCGGAGACATTCTTCTTGTAGGCCAGGCCAAGCACCAGAATGTGCGCAACGCTCAGCGCAACAGACTGCCGCAGGTCCAGCTCATCGCGCAGCCTGCCAATGACAAATTGCGGCATGGCGACATTGATTTCACCAGCGAGTTCAATGAACCGGGTTGGCAATCCATACTCGCGCGATTTCCAGGTGAGATAAAACGGATCAATGGGAATGCAGTGACCGCCAAGGCCGGGGCCTGGATAAAACGGCATATAGCCGAACGGCTTAGTGGCAGCCGCATCAATCACTTCCCAGACATCAATGCCCATCGCGTCGTAGATCACCTTCAGCTCATTGACCAGCGCGATGTTGACGGCCCGGAAGACGTTCTCGGTGATCTTGACCGCCTCGGCAACCGAGGGCGAAGACACCGGTACAATCTTGTCGACCACTGCGCCGTACAGCGCCTTCATCAGCGCGGAAGCCTGCTCGCCATCACCGGCCACCACTTTCGGAATACTGGTCGTATTGAACGTTTCGTTGCCGGGGTCTTCACGCTCAGGCGAAAAGCCGAGCCAGAAGTCTTCCCCCGACTTGAGACCGCTGGTCTCCAGAAGCGGCTTCAGAACCTCAAGGGTTGTGCCGGGATAGGTGGTTGATTCCAGCACGATCAGTTGTCCTGCCCTCAGACGGGCGGCGATGTCGTGTGCCGTGCGGGAGACAAAGGAAAGATCCGGTTCACGCTGTTTGGACAGCGGTGTGGGGACGCAGATGACGATCGCATCACACCGGGCCAACTGGTCAAATTCAGTGGTTGCCTGGAATTTTTTGCCGGTCACATGGCTCGCCAGCTCTTCAGGGGCAACCGCGTCGATGTAAGAGGCACCGCAGTTCAGAGCGCTGGTCTTGGCCTCGTCAATATCGAAGCCGACGACAGTGAAACCGGCGCGGGCACACGCAACCGCCAGCGGCAGGCCGACGTAACCGAGACCGATGACACCCAGGGTGGCCGTGCGATCTGACAAGCTGTCGCAAAGTGATGCAAACACCGATTTTGGCACAGGCTGGCTCACACGCATGATTCTCCCGGGGAACCTGGATCAGGTTTATGGCTTCAGGTGAAGCCATCGCTTGGTCTGGTGGAGCATTACAGTGGCCTGTGGTCAATCGCAAGACAGTGTCCATGCGACGCACAAGCATGACTGCGACTGGGCATCAGCTTGACCGGATCAGGGCAACCCTGTCTTTGGCGCTGGTTTGATCATGTTGTGTCCTGCCCAGTGAATGATAAACAAACCCGCTGTTTTCGACATCCTGCAGTGAAAACAGATTGCGAAAATCCACCATCACAGGCATTTGCATGGATTTTGCCAGCCTGGCGAAATCGAGGCCGCGAAACTCGTTCCATTCCGTGAGGATCACCACTGCAGCAGCATCCATGGCAGCGGAATAGGCATCAGCACACCATTGCACGTTTTCAAACTGGGCCCGGCCATTGTCCATGGCAGCGGGATCATACGCCGCGACAACTGCCCCCCTGGCCTGAAGTTCGGGTATCAGGTCGAGCGAGGCAGCATCGCGGATATCATCCGTTTCAGCCTTGAATGCGATACCCAGGATTGCGATGCGCTTGCCCTGCAGGTTGCCACCTGCTGCCCTGGCGACCCGATCGGTTAACCCCCGCTTGCGCCGTTCATTGGCTTCAATGACTTCCTCGACGATGGTGAAAGCCGCCTTGTGTTCACGGGCGGTTACCATGAGTGCTCTTGTGTCCTTCGGAAAACACGACCCGCCGAACCCAGGTCCGGGCTGCAGATAGTGCTGGCCGATTCTCTTGTCGAGCCCCATTCCCCGCGTAACATGGGTGATGTCCGCATCAACTTTTTCACATAGATCAGCCAGCTGGTTCACAAATCCGATGCGTGTGGCAAGGTAGGTGTTGGCAGCGTATTTGATCACTTCAGCAGCCTGGCAGGATGTGAATACAATCGGTACATCCATTTGGGTGAGCGGGCGATACAACTGCCGCAACGGTGCCTCGGCGCGTTTCGAACTGACGCCTAACACGATACGGTCCGGCCGCAGGAAATCTTCAACTGCAGAGCCTTCGCGCAGAAACTCCGGGTTGGAGGCCACTTCAAAGTCTCCATCGGGACGCGTCTTCAAAATCAGCGTTTTCAACTTGGCCGCCGTTCCCACCGGCACTGTCGACTTGGTGACCACGACGGTAAATCCCTGCATGGCGTTGGCGATCTCGGTGCCCGCCCCGAACACGTAGGACAGGTCCGCTGCATCTTCGCCACGTCTTGTTGGTGTACCAACGGCAATGAACACCACATCGGCATTTGCAACCGCCAACTGGAGATCCGTGGAGAACGTCAACCGGCCAGCCTCGAAATTGCTGTGAACGATTTGCTCAAGGCCCGGCTCATAGATCGGAATTTTTCCCGCTTCCAGAGCAGTGATTTTCTCCACCTCCTTGTCGATGCAAGTGACGGAAAACCCGAACTCCGCGAAGCACGCTGCCGAAACCAGGCCGACATATCCGGCCCCGATGACTGCCAGTTTCATGAAAATACTCTTTCTTGTGTCAATTCGCACCGAACCCCGATCAAATGGTTCGGATGTTTTTCGCTGTGATAAGCACATCGAGCCATGGTGAACAGCCCTTTATGCAATAAAATTGCACTATGCATCGGGTGCATCGTCTGATCCACCTGCACCACACTACCCCTGTGTATCTGGTATCATAGCAAATATCGTGCCACTGAAAATCAGGTCAGGATGATTTGGGTTTGTTTGATCCCGGTTCGGCCTCGCGGCCATAGACATCTTCAACCCGGACAATGTCATCTTCACCCAGATAGGCTCCCGATTGCACTTCAATGAGTTCCAGCGCGGTTTTGCCGGGATTTTCCAGCCTGTGAACAGCACCCAGCGGAATGTAGGTGGACTCATTTTCATGCAACTCGAAGGTTTCTTCACCGCGTGTGACTTTCGCCACACCTTTCACCACGATCCAGTGCTCGGCACGATGGTGATGATACTGCAGCGACAGTTGAGCGCCCGGTTTCACGGTGATGCGTTTGACCTGGTAACGCTCGCCCCGGTCGACACCTTCAAAGGTTCCCCACGGGCGGGCAACCTTTCGGTGATCGGTCAATTCGCTGCGCTGAGCTGTTTTCAGGTCATCTACAACCGATTTGACCTGTTCCACGTTGTTTCTGCTGGTCACCAGCAGCGCATCGGGCGTGTCCACCACGATAACATCCTTCAGGCCCAGCACAACAGCGAGCTTTTTGGGGCTGTGAACAAAGCAGTTCTCGGCACTTGAAAACCAGGCATCTCCTTCCGCGCGATTGCCGTTGTCATCGGCTTCATGCACACCGGCCACAGCATCCCACGAACCCAGATCCGACCAGTCGCCGTCATAGGGAATGACAGCGACGCGGGGTGCTTTTTCCAGCACGGCATAGTCAATGGATATCGACGGGCTGGACGAGAACGCTTCCGGTTCCAGTCTGTAAAACTGCTGGTCGATGGAAATTTCCGCGACCGCGCGCTGCACAGCCTCGTATACGTCGCGAGCATGCGCCGCTATCAGCTCGGCCGCCGTGCCAGCCCTGACGACAAAGATACCGGCATTCCACACGCATCCTGAACTGATCAGTGCCACGGCCTTGTCGACATCAGGCTTTTCCAGAAATTGCGCAACCTGGGTCGCACGCCCGTGACCCGGTATCGCCGGCCCCGGTGCGATATAGCCATACGCCGACGAAGGCCTTGTCGGGCGAATTCCCAGGGTCACCCACCAACCGTCTTGCGCCAGCCGGGCCGCATCTGCGATAGCAGCGGCAAATTCTGCATCATCGGAAACAAAATGGTCGGACGGCAGGATCACCATGACCGCATCAGGGTCTGTCTGCGCAATCTGCAGGGCCGCGGCACATAAGGCCGGGGCGGTGTTTCGGGCAACCGGCTCCAGCAGAATATCACCGGTCAGGTCCGCATTGTGAAGCGCTTCAGCCACCATGAAGCGATATGCCTCACCGGTAACGGCAATGCACGATGTCACGTCACCGAACCCGCCGATCCGCTCCAGGGTAAGGTCAAGCAGGGATTTGTGGTCGACCTCGACAGCGAACTGTTTCGGAAACGCCTGGCGGCTCAATGGCCACAACCGCGTTCCGGCTCCACCACACAAAACGACTGGCACTAGGTTGGGCTTGGTGTTCATGTATCTACTTGAGGCATCCGGTAAATTAACGGGATCAGGGTGCTTTCGGGTCCTGACCCTAACTCATAAAGCATCGAATTTTGTTCAGCGGAGGGTCACGTTCGGAAACACGCCGCAAGTATTGGAGTTTCCCTTATGTCGACAGAAACTCGACATCATTTCCTTCAAGCACCGCACAGGTCAACCGTCCTGTAATATACGCCCCGGTATCAATGCCAATTCTGTGCAGCTCGATCTCAGGCTTTTCGACAGGTGTATGACCATGCACGACTATTTTCGGCAACGCACTATTGTGGCTCAGAAAGGGTTCACGGATCCAAAGCAGATCGCTGGCCACCTGATCGTCCAGTGGAATCTTTGGGTTTACCCCGGCGTGTGCAAAAAAATACTTGCCTGCCCCGGCTGACAAAACGCAGTTTTCCAGAAAAACCCGATGACTCGGCGGCAAGGCGTCCAGCAAACCTTTATGGATATCTGCCCACTGGTTCTGTGCAATCGGCATGCGGAACTTCAGGCCATAGGAATTCAGCGTTTCCAGGCCACCATATTGCCCCCAGGCACTGATGACGCCGGGGTCGCCAAGGAAATCCTGCAGATAAAGTTCGTGATTGCCGCGCAGCGTAATCCGCTTGTTCGAAACATTGGGGCCATTCACCATCCATTCCAGCACATCTTTCGAAGATGGCCCCCGATCAATGTAGTCCCCAAGGAAAACTTCGACGCAATGGCCGATCGGGTGATCTTTTCGGTGCGCTTCTATCATCGCATAAAGTCGTTCAAGCAGGTCGATCCGGCCATGGATATCGCCGATCGCGTAGACTCTCACTCCCGCCGGGAGGCGAGGCTCTTCCGCAGGTTTTCCAGCCCGTTGCTTCGATACAAGTTTTCTGAAAAATTGGGCGATCATTGCAACACACAGCGTCCTGGTTGAAGTTAAAACTCTGCATCGTCCTGAAATGCGAACCCATGTTTCTCTTGAGCAAATTTACCTAGAGCACTGACTATAGACTCATTTGACATCATCAAATGGGTCACCAGCTATTTCCTTTGGTCTTACACGCCAGGACAGTCTTTTCAACGCCTGTCAATAAACCGCCGGCAGGCATCAAAACTTGCAAATGCCTGCATGCCGCTCCTGGTCTGTACCGCTACACTGCCGTCAGCGTAACAAAGGACGCGCTGCCCCCGGTAGCGCGCGCGATTCACCACCGGATGTTCACCATCTGTCAGTAGCATCCGGTATTCCCGTTCAGCGATCGACTGCCTGAAATACGGAACCGCAAGCAGGATCAGCAAGCAACTCGAAGCCCCGATCACAGCAAGCAACACCAGGGCTGTGACGCTCAGCCCCAGCCATGCGGACAACATCACACTCGCAACAATTACACCCAGTAAAGCAAGGACAACTACCAAGCCATTTTTCATGACAGCCCCACTGCAGACACACCAGGCTACAAACCATCAGAATATTCTTGATTCGGCCAGAGCGTGGGTGGTTTTCCCCGGGACTTGTAGACCAAA
>SWCD01011857.1_pt1 | contig 10430 bp, 7 predicted proteins | sample 4693011 | NCBI WGS metagenome assembly SWCD01 (sample SAMN10267278, study PRJNA491770) | bioreactor metagenome | isolation source: DHS bioreactor inoculated with marine | place: Japan: Omine Ridge, Nankai Trough | reverse complement strand
TCAACAATAAGGTCGCATAAATGCCTGTAAAAATTCCTTTCTATTTTTTTTATTTCTTTCTGGCTTTTATCAGGGAATGAATTGACAAGGTTGGTTGCTACCACTTTCCGTCTGTATCTGAATACATAGTAAACAAATACGAATGAAATATCTGAAATAACAAATAATAGTCGCAATGGAATGAAGGAAAGCAGATAGAAAGGGAGAAACTTTAATTTTTGCATCAACACGACTAATTGGTTAATAAACACCTACCCTAATAATTTATTGTGAAATCGTAAAAAAATATTGAGTGTTTTGCCATTTGTTTTATTCATTCTGCATTTGATTGCTACACCCGTATATTTGGATTGATAAAGAAGTAGTATTGGAGGTTTTACGATGAGAAAAATGCCTTATTCTTATTTACTATATACTGATATTTAGAATGGCTTGATTTTTAATATTGGTAAACAATCTTTAAATTTTGGTTTTGACAACCTTCTTTTTTAATTGGATTGAAGCGCCTTTCTATTTTCTGTATGATGCATTGCCACATTCTTTTACTGGCTTCGATCAGGCGAGGTATGCCAAAAATAAGCGCCAGGATTCCGGCAAGTACAAAAATGATTGAGTAGCCATCTTGAGCTGAACCTGTGCCGGCAAATGCAAATGGACAATTAAGGAATAAAAGAATGATTAAAAATATTTTTGATCGATTCATAGGAATGGGATTTGTTGCAAGCGAAGTTAATTCATTTGCAGTGCAATGTCAATACAGATTACAACTATCGAATCACATATATTGCACTGTAATTCGTATGGTGGTGTCATTTTTAAATTCCAACACGCATTCCTCAAAATCAGGCTTTGATAACTTTACTTTGTAGTTCCTCGAAAAGCCATATCCCTCTCTTGGCATGCCTATGAAATTGTATTTCATCTCGCCATCTCCATTTTCATCATCCATAATGGCAACACCATAATTACCTGTTTGCATTTCGTCAATAGTAACTGACATTTTACCATTCACGATATTTTCTTTGGGAAAAATATGCTCAAGTTCATCAATATCGTCAAGCCAAAGGTCTTCGGATGGATAAACAGTAACATACATGAGCCCTTGATCGTTTCTAATGTTATTAAATTCAATGGTCAGGCTTTGAGATAAAGCCACCAGTGAAAAGAAAGTGAAAAGAATGCTAAAAACTATGTTTTTCATGAAGCCGCAAAAATAATCAATTTTACTTTTCTAGTGCGGCCGGTGTAAAGCTGTTTTCGGTTAAAGCGGAGCCTTTTTGCAGCTTGTCGATGGTCATTACAGACTTTCTATCGTTTTGCAGATTCAGGGCTTCCATTTTCCTCACCATATATTTCCCATCATCAATTTCCTCATACTGACTTAATAGTATTTCCTTAAATACTTCCCCGTCATAATCATAGAAAACGTTTTTGCAGGTAAAAAAAAACCCCTTATCTACCCATGATATTTTTTTTGAAAAACCCATATCATCTGCAATCTGTTGGTTTACCGGGATCGATTCAATTTGCCAGCAATCTTTGCCTTCAAAGTTTACGCTTCCTAAAATTTTATACTGATAGTCGTCTATTTTGGGTGCACTCATATCAGCATTGCTAAATTCAGAACCCATGAAACTTTTTCCTTTTTCACTGCTTACTATCCGCCTGACCTTTCTTAATGCAGGCAGGTAAATCCACATGTCATCATCCTGGTTTTTATGGTCATATACCAGCAACCCGGTTCCCTTTACATCCGCCGGGGAAATGAATTTGGTGATGATCTTTGTAGTTTCCCCGAATTTTTTGGAAGCGGTGGTGGTTTGCCGTACCCGTTCTCTACCTTTTTGGTCAATAATGGTTAAGGTTGAGGTCATTTCCATGGCGTCTACTCTGGTAAGTTCGAGCGATTTCTCGCTAATCTCTTTCGCATCTTGCGAATACATTTCGGGCATGGAGCATATGGTGAGAATTAGTGCTAAGAATGTGATCGATTTCATTGTTTTATTTTTTTAATATGATTTGATTCTAAAAAAGTTGGTTTGATCAACAGGCAAAGTGATGGAATTAAAATAAGCGCGCACAGCAAGCAAAGCAGCACGGAGAATATAATCAGAAAAGCGAAGTATTTGATGGTTAAAAAAGATGAGATGAACAGGATTACAAATCCCATAATAACTGAAAAAGCGTTGATAGCGATACCTCTGCCTGTAGTCTTTAAGGTATTTGTAATTGCTTTCTCATTTGACGCTCCGAGTTGCAGTTCTTGTTTGTAGCGCCAGAAAAAATGTATGGTATAATCCACACCAATGCCAATGGCGATGGATGAAAGCATGGCTGTGGCAATATCCAGTTTGATACCTACCCAGCCCATAGTGCCAAAAAGTGCGATAATGGTGTAAATAAGCGGTAAACTTCCCAGCCAACCAGAATTAAGTGACCTGAAAATGAGTATGAGCAAAAAGGCGATGATCGCGATCGCAAAAATAAGGGAGTTGTACTGGCCATTGACTACGGCTTCTGAAAGTTCTTTATCGACAAGACAGTAGCCGCCCAAAAGTGTTCTGTTCGGGTCATCTTTTGTCATCAGGTCAATCTTACTGATGACATCATCCAGTGCATTTTTCGTATCGGCCCTGAACTGGACGATCATCAGCGCCTGGGTATAATCAAAGTTCACAAGGCCTTCAAAATCTTCTGGGTCGCCGCTCATATTATACAATTCCAGGTATTGGGCAACAGCGTTTCTCGAGTCCGGTATTTTATCATATAATTCGTCATCTTCATTGTTTAAAGAGCGGCTCATGATCCTGATCATTGAGGCTAATGAGTTAACACTGCCCACCATCGTGTCTTTTTCAAGCTCCGTTTCATATTGGTCCATTCTTTTAAGGAGTTCTGGATCTTTCATATCACCCTCAAATAGAACAGTTAAATACTTGGTGCCTCCAAAATCTTCGTTGGTTATGGAGGTAGCCTGCCGGAATGGATGTGAAGGCGGAAGAAAGTTTTCCGAATTGGAATCGACATGCAGAAATGCAATTCCTGCACCGGAAAATAACAGAAAACTCCCGAATACGAATAGCACAATAACGGGACGGGTGGTAGCTATTCTCGCAAAAGATGTCAATACATGATCGATCAGGCTAGTTTTTTTTCCGCGTAATGATTTCAATACCTTGCCTTTCTTCTGTACCGCCATCATAGCCGGAATAAAGGTGATACTTAAAATGAGAGCAAAGGCAATTCCCAGGGATGCGGCCACACCGAGTTGCTGTGCCGGTAATAAAATGTGCACCACCAATCCCATAATTCCCGCGATGGTAGTAAGCCCAGTGATAATGACCGGTTTTTTTAGTTTCAGCAATACTTCCCTGGTAATATCCTTCATGGTCCAGTCGCTATGTGTGGCATTTAATTCCTGATATCGGGCAATGAAATGCACGCCATAATTATTGGCTATCGCGATCATCATAATGGGCGCAAGGATAGTGATGATGCTCAATTCCCAGCCCATTAATGGAAAAAATCCCAGTGAAATCACAATGGAGATGGAAACAACAAGAAATGGCAAAATAACACCCCTGATTTCACGGAACGATAACATTAAAAAGAGGATCATGATTAGCAAGCCCAAAGGCATGAGGATGAACATGTCTCTTGAAATATCCGCATTCACTTGCACCCTTAAATAGGGCGTGCCGCCTTTGTATACAGTTTCGTCGCCGGGAAATTCGTTTAGCGTTTGATCTATGATGTCAATGATCTGCTCATCTCCGACATTCCCGGCCACTTTGAGTATGATAGTGGCTTTTGTAAAATCCTCGGAGACAACGAGTTTGTAAGCGAGTTCATTTTTTTTTATTTCTTCCCTTAATTCTTCTCGTTTCTCCGCAGTTTTTGGAATTTTTTTTACCACCGGATCAACGATCATCGCTCCATATTCACTTTTTATATTTTTGGTATCAAACAACGAAATTACCTGCTCAAACTCCTTCCCTCTGTTAAATGATTTGCTAATGGATTTAAGCCTGCTCAAAGTGTTAGGATTCAATACATCTTCCGTTTCAAATATCAATATTACCGGGTCGGAGTTGCCAAAAAGGGTATCTATCTTGGCCTTTGCTACCATGGCTGGTGTATCATCCGGCAGGTATTTCTCCAGATCAGGGTTAATCCTTGTATTTAATAAAGGGATGGCCGCGAGCAAGGTGATGATGACAGGCGTAATAATAAGCCACCAGCGATATTTAATGATAAAATCTTCGTATTTCATTTTTGTGGGTTTAAAATCTGACTCTTAACTCGATAAAGGCCCCGTTTAATACCTTTGATGCATAACTGAATATAGATCCATCAGACCCTGCCGAATAAAAACCCCCAATGCTGGTTTCTAAGTTATCTGTTATATTCCAGCTTAGTTTGGGCCTGATCAACCATTCTTCAGAAGTTATATTATAATAGCCTATGGCTTCAATATCGATCGTATTGTAGGCAAACGATTTTGAAAATGAGAGGGAAAGGGCATGGTTGGTTTTTTCTTGCTGGTTAAAAATCTTGCGGTTAAATGCGGTAAGTTCCCGGTCGATCGTTTCATACAGGTTGGATGGTGGGGGGAACTCATCCATTGGAATAAAATCAACTGTATACTGGCCGATGTATTGCAAGATAGTTGTAATGCCCCAAAACGGATGTTCTATGCCTATTACGTATTGCAAATCAGGATTTGGAATGTTCATATTTTCAGCATAGTCTATGGTCAGGTTATATGCTGCTTCACCTCGTATGATCCAAGAACCTGCGGGAATCGCAAAATCAGCTCCTATTGTATTTTTTAAGTAGGGTTGCGCGGTCAGTTCAATCGACGGCATCATATCTACAATACTTATATTGCTAATGTTGAATCCATAATACGGATCATATCCATGAAAATAGGAAACGGAAAAACCGGCTTTTTGCAGGTTAAAATTAAACCGGGCGCCTATTGATCCGTTTTTGAATATTTTTGCAGGTATTGTCGAATTCGTAAAACTGGTAAATTCACCAAGATCGAAAAGATCATACCGGTATATAGAAGGCCGGTAGATAGGGATTAAGACAAGTTCAAAATCAATTTGCGGAGTGATGTGCCACTTGGTTTGCACCAACAAATTGGGTAGTTTTTGGTCGTCAGGATTAGCAGTCAGAAAGAAATAATCATAGGGTGTAATATTATCGGTAGGGTTAAAGCCATCCATTCGACCCCAGGATACAATTTTGGCACCAAAATAGATGTCAATCTTATCAGACTGATACCCGGCATAGGTTTCTTTCAATTGAAACATGGTGTATAAACTGTCGAATTGGTTTCCGGCTCTGAATCGCAAATCGGTAAAAAGAAAAGCTTTATTTAGGGATAGCTCACCCTGGATACCAAATTCAGCAAAGACGGAACTATAATCAAAAGATTCGCTCCCACCGAATGCTGAACCCCGTCCATAGCCATTAAAGTCTATGACCAATTTACTTTCATCTGCCGCGCCACTTGCTTCCTCAAACAAACTTTGGGCAAATATTGGTTCGCTGCATATTAAGAGGCATACGAATAGAAAAGGGATCTTCAATTTCATTGCAGAAGTCTTTGAATAATAACTCATACAAATCTATGCAGCGGGCGGCCTAAATAAGTGCAGCTTGCGCAGGGTGGACTATATAATGTAGTCCGATAAACGCACAAGGCATTGGATTGATTTACAATTTGAGGGACAACTTGTATTGGCTGGGTGTCATTCCGGTGGTATTTTTGAATACAGCGTAAAACGATGATTTGCTGTTAAACCCACATTCAAAACCGATGGCATCAATTGAAAAGTGAGCAAAAGTAGGATCAGCCAGTTTTAACTTCACCTCCTGAACGCGATACTCGTTCACAAACTGGTAAAAATTCTTTCCGATCTCTGTATTTAATAATTCAGTCAAGGAGTGCCTCGATAAATTCAGTTGATGCGATAGATTGGTAATGGTTAATTCGCTATCCAGATAAGGTTTTTTTTCATTGAAATGATCTTCAAGTATTTTTCTTATTTTTTGCTTTTCACTGACTGTTAACCTGGGATTTTTGTAAATATCCTGGCTTCCGTTTGTATCCTGTGAATAAATCTGCTCCTGCAGCAGGCCGTAAAATGAGAAAATATAGACCAGGATCAATATAAATGAAAAGGTAACCAATTGGGAATAGGTGGCGATACGGGTAACAACATTTACTATGCCAAGCACATAGGCAATCGACATAAATGACATATAAAAAATGATAACAAACAAAAGCCAGCCAAGTGTAATTTTCCGGTCGATTGTGGAAAATTCATTTTTCAGGTTGATTCGGTGTCGGTGTACATTGACCAGACTGGGGATGGAATAGCCGATAAATGAGATGACCGAAATAGCACCATAGCTCATTTTAAACCAGGTAGAACTGTCGATTACAAAAAAGTCGTTGGGCAATAGCTGGATGCCGGAAATATAAGCGCCAACTTTGATAAATATGTATGGAATGATATGCCAGATTTGCCACCATTTAAGTTTGTAATTTGGATTGATAAGTGATTTTGAATAGAAATATATCAGCGGGTTGAAAATTAAGTATGGATTTGTAAGATGATTCATTCCCATGGAAATATCGATTCCCGTTGTAAGAAACTCAAGCCCAATGATAAAAAGCCATGCGGTTAAAATCTTATTGGAGAGGCCATTGTCCCTTTTTACAAAAATTAGTATGATGCCTGAAAACAGGGATTGTGCAAAGCCTATCCATAATAAAACATCCATACCTATAAAAATACAGTATTGATTTTAATCTCCAAACGATTGTTATAAAAAAAAGAACAAGCGGATCAGACTCCTTGAAGGTATCATAAAAAAGGTTACACTGCATGGCAATGTAACCTCTGATTCTTTAATATCCTGCTGATTATTCAGCAGCGGGATTTGGATGCGCAATCTTTTTCAATGCTTCCTCGTAATTAAATCCTTTAAAGGTTGGACTCTCTTCGTTATGGCATGTTTTGCACAAATTTTCATCAGGAACGATGAGGCCATTTTCAATCGATTTTTCACGGCTTTTCATAACGGAATTTGATTTGTAACCACTTCCGGCACCATGACATGATTCGCACGAAACACCTTCATCCATTTTTAATCCTGCGTGGAAAGCTTCGTCAGTAGCGCCTGCAGTTGAATGGCATTTGATACAACTGGCATCCGTGGTTGGATCAGCGATACCAAGTTTTGCTGCGATAGCTTTGGACTCATCATTAGCCAGCGTATTCATCGCGTTGGCATGTGGGCCTTCTGACCAAATTTTATACTGCTGTCCGGTTGCTGATTTATTGTGGCACATTTTACATTTTGCGGCTCCGATATAATCATAATCCTGAGCAATTAATGTGCTGCCTGCAAAGAAAAGCAGGCTCATCATGAAAATTAAACTTTTACTTGACATAATCTTTATTTTATTAGTTAGAACAAAATTAAGTAATTTCTTGAATCTCCTTAAACAATTCATGCAATAATTAAACCAATTTTAAAATACGGCGTGCGGTTTATACGAAAGCACAATATTAAGAATTATTCGGGATAAAGAATCTAACAAATATACTTATGTAGTTCTTTAGATTCTTTTTAAATTGTATCAATTTGGAGACTGACGTACATTTTTTGAATAATTTTAGAAAAAGATTTGAAATAAGAATATGAGAAAAATCATAGAGTGCGCTGGCTTTATAAGTATTTTGTTTTTTTTACTTTTGGTATGCAGCATTAACCCTTCCTATTCGCAATCGGATGAAGATTGCATGATGTGTCATGAAGATCCTGAATTAACTACCGAAAGAAGAGGGAGAACTGTTTCCATGTTTGTCGATTTAAGAACCCTGAACAATTCAGTACACAAGGATGTAGAATGTTCTTCGTGCCATCCTGAAGCAGGTGCGGATGATTTTCCACATGCGGAAAATTTGCCCACTGTGGAATGTGGATTTTGCCATGATATCGCCCAGGAAAGATTTGACTCAGGGATTCATGGACAGGCATTGAGGCTTAATGCCCTGTATGCGCCTGATTGCAAAGAATGTCACGGAACCCATGATATTCTATCTAAAACGTCACCCAAATCGCGCACCTACAAAATGAATATCCCGATATTATGTGGCAAGTGTCACAGGGAAGGAGCACCTGTTGCCAGAACTTATAATATCAGCGAACATAATATCTTGGAAAATTATAGCCAGGGTATTCATGGCGAAGGCCTCTTTAAAAGAGGACTAATCGTAAGTGCCACGTGTAATGATTGTCATGGCAACCACCTGGTGCTGCCACATACAAGCATTAATTCCTCTATTTCCATAAAGAATATCGCCAAAACCTGTATGAATTGCCATGCAGAAATTGAAAAAGTACACACAAAAGTGATCAAGAGGGAACTCTGGGAAAAAGAACCCGGTGCCATCCCGGCCTGTACGGACTGCCATCCGCCCCATAAAGAGAATGTTAAGAATATCGTTACCACCATGTCTGACCGTTCCTGTATAAAATGTCATGCCGAAGCAGATGTTCATAAGGTGGTGAATGATTCAATCATTTCCCTAAGGGTTGATAAAACTGACATTGCCATGTCGGTTCATAAGAATATTCCCTGTGTAAAATGCCACTCGGATGTCACACCCCAATTAAAAAGACCCTGCGAAACAGCTTTTAAAGTGGATTGTTCTAATTGTCATGCTGAAGTGTCGAATGTGTATAATATGAGTGGGCATGGTCAGGCTTATTTCAGAAAGGACGAAAATGCGCCTTATTGCACTGATTGTCATGGAACGCACAAAACCAAGTCGCGCTATGATGACACCTCACCTACATACAGGACAGCCATACCGCAGCTTTGTGGCGATTGTCACAGTGCCGATAGTAAGGAAATTGAAATGGCTGACTTGAAAGAAGTGGATGCTTTTATGGATTATTCAAAAAGTGTACATGGAAAAGGACTTACAGAAAAAGGTTTATTACCAAGCGCCGTTTGTACGGATTGTCATACCACTCACTTTGAATTGAAAGAATCTGATGAAAGATCATCTGTAAATCCAAAAAATATTCCGGCAACCTGTGCTACTTGCCACAAAGGTATTTATGATGAATACATTGCCAGTGATCATGGTATTAATAGCGATGATGATACAAAAAAATATCCCACATGCGCCGACTGTCATTCCGCACATAAAATATCTGATATTCATCAGGACAAATTTATGGGCGAAGTAACTTATCAATGTGGAAGCTGTCATGAAGATCTCTCAGAAACATATCTGGAAACCTATCATGGGAAAGCCTATACGCTTGGATATTTGAAATCTGCTAAATGCTCTGATTGTCATGGTGCACATAGTATTTATAATTCAAATAATCCAAAATCATCAATTAGCTCCCAAAATATTGTAGAAACGTGTAAACAATGCCATCCTGATGCAAATGCTAGATTCACGGGTTATTTAACACATGCTACACATCACGACAAAACCAAATATCCCATTTTATATTACACTTTCTGGGGTATGACCTTTTTACTAATTGGGGTGTTTGGTTTCTTTGGACTCCATTTATTGTTATGGTTGCCACGTTCCATTCAGGGGATAAAGAATAAAAGAAAACATCGCGAAGCCCTAGGCCCGAAATATTATATCAAACGATTTAATACAGGTCAGCGTATGACGCACCTTTTCGTAATCATCAGTTTCTTATTGTTGGCGCTTACAGGTATGATGCTTAAGTTTGCTGGTATGCCATGGGCAAGTACGCTGGCAAAATTACTGGGAGGTGTGCATGCAGCAGGTAATATTCACAGGTTTGCAGCAGTTATCACCTTCGGATATTTTATTTTTCACGTTATTTCATTAACCAGGTTAAAAATAAAGCGAAAAATTCCGTTGGGTCAGTTTATTTTCGGGAAAAACTCACTCATGTTCAATAAGCAGGATTTGAAAGATTTTTGGGCTACCATGAAATGGTTCTTCGGAATGGGTCCAAGACCTGAATATGGTAGATGGACCTACTGGGAGAAATTTGACTACTTTGCTGTTTTCTGGGGCGTGGCTGTTATCGGTTTCTCGGGATTAATTCTGTGGTTCCCTGAATTCTTTACACAAGTATTTCCCGGCTGGTTTATAAATGTAGCCATGATCATCCACAGTGATGAAGCTTTGCTGGCTGTAGGATTTATATTTACCATTCACTTCTTTAATACGCACCTCCGTCCTGACGCATTCCCAATGGATACTGTCATATTTACCGGTACCGTGCCTTATGAAGAGTTTAAGCACGATAGGCCACGTGAGTTTGAAGAACTTAAAAAGTCGGGTAAACTAAAGAAAGTGATCATTAAAAAAGAAAAGAAAGGCAAAATGGAAAAA
>SWCD01000531.1_pt1 | contig 10438 bp, 2 predicted proteins | sample 4693011 | NCBI WGS metagenome assembly SWCD01 (sample SAMN10267278, study PRJNA491770) | bioreactor metagenome | isolation source: DHS bioreactor inoculated with marine | place: Japan: Omine Ridge, Nankai Trough | reverse complement strand
ACGGCGAGGACGGCAACGACGTTCTTTCCGGTGACCAGGGGAATGACGATCTCTTCGGCGCCGCCGGCAGGGACACGCTCGACGGTGGCGCGGGCGACGACTGGCTGTTTGGCGGAGCCGGTAGGGACGTGCTCCATGGTGGCAGGGGCACCGACCTGGTCGACGGCGGCGCTGGCAACGACAAGGTGAATGGTGGCAGGGGCAACGACCAGGCCATCTACACCATGGCCGAAAACGAAGGGGCCCGTGACGACTACCGCGGCGGCAAGGGCTACGATACGTTGGTGCTGGAATTCACCCGCGAGGAGTGGTTACGCGCGGACGTCCAGGCGGATATCCAAGCCTATCTCCAGTTCCTCGCCGATCAGACCAACCCGTATTCCGGCCGGGCCAACGGCAAACCGTTCCAATTCACGGCCTTCGATCTCACCGCCCGCCAATTCGAGGCGTTGCAGGTCTATGTCGATGGCGTCGAGCTCGACCCGACCGACCAGCCGGCCGACGCGATGGACGATGCGGTGTCGGTGAGTGAGGACGCGAGCGCGACGTTGTTCGCCAGCGTACTGGGCAACGATATGGTACCCGACCTCGCCTGGTCGGTGACCCAGGTCTCGCCCAGCCCGGCGGAAGGGCTGCTGGTCTTCAACGAAGGGACCCCGGGCGACCCGGACGGCAGCTTCACCTTCGACCCGAACGGGGCGTTCGAAGACCTGGCGGCGGGCGAAAGCCGCGACGTCAGCTTCACCTACGGCGTGACGGATGCGAATGGCGATACCGATCAGGCTACCGTCACCGTGACCGTGACCGGGACCAACGACGACCCGACGCTTGCCGCCGGTATTGCCGCGGCGGTCGAGGACGGGCCGACGGTCGACGTCGATCTCGCGGCACTTGGCGATGACATCGACAGCGACGACGACGGCGCCTCGCTCAGCTACGCGGTGACGGGTGATCCGGCGGAAGGCTCCGCCTCGGTTCTCGGCACGACCCTGACCTTCGACCCGGGCGCGGACTTCCAGGACCTCGCCCTGGGCGAAACCCGCGAGGTGACCGTGCAGGTCACCGCGACCGACGCCCATGGCGCAACCGCGGTCAGCGACGTCACCGTGACCGTGACCGGGACCAACGACGCGCCCATCGCGGTGGCTGACAGCAATGCCGGCGATCCGGTCATCGAACAGGGCTACGCCGAGCCGGGTGATGTCACGGCCACGGGCGACGTGCTCGACAACGATAGTGACCCGGATACGTCGGACACACTGTCCGTCGTCCAGGTCGATTCAGGCACCGGCGAACCCGGGTCGGACATGCCCGTCACCACCTTCGTGCAGACGATCCTCGGAAGGTACGGCGCACTGCACATCGGGCCCGACGGCGCCTGGGGCTACGACCTCGACAATACCGACCCCGACACCGAAGCGCTGGCGGACGGCGACACCGCACAGGAGGTCTTCACCTACACGATCGACGATGGCCACGGCGGCACTGACACCGCGACCCTGACCATCGACATCCAGGGCGCCACGGACAACGTCGCGCCGCTGGCCGAAGACGATAGCTTCACGGTCGATGAAGACACGCCCACAAACCTCGACATCCTGGACAACGACGCCGACGACAACGGCGATACGCTGTCCGTCGGCGAGATCAACGGCACCGCGGTGTCGGCGGGCGACGTGGTGGCGACGACGCATGGGTCGCTCACGGTGCAGGCCGACGGCAGCGTCGATTACACGCCGGATGCGGACTACTCGGGCGCCGACAGCTTTACCTATGTTGCGACGGACGGGCTGGAGGCCTCGGGCACGGCGACAGTCACCTTAGGCGTGACCCCGGTGGCGGATGCGCCCGCGCTTTCGCTCGCACCGACGGGTGGCACGGGCGGGGATCTCTCGCCGGTACCCTCCGGCTCCGACACCCAAGTGAACACAACGACCGCGGACGACCAGAAGTTCGGGACCGTCGCGGCGCTGAAAGATGGCGGCTTCATTGTGACTTGGTCGTCGCTCAACCAAGACGGCGACAACTGGGGCGTCTACAGCCAGCGGTTTGCATCGGATGGGTCTGTGGTCGGCAGCGAGGTCCTGGTCAACGCAACCACCGCCGGCGGTCAGACCTACAACGATGTTCAAGCCTTGCCGGATGGCGGCTGGATCGTGACCTGGTCGTCTTCAGCGCAGGACGGCAGCGGCTATGGCGTCTACAGCCGGCGCTTCGCCGCGGACGGAACGCCCGCGAGCGGCGAAGTCAGGGTCAACACGTCGACGGACGGTCACCAGTACAATGCCGACCTGTCGATCCTTGCCGACGGCGGCTGGGTTGTGACCTGGTCGTCCAAACACCAGGGCACTGGTGGCTCCTTTGACGTCTTCCAGCAACGTTACGCGGCAGACGGCTCCACGATCGACGGGCAGGTTCGGGCGAATTCCCACGTGGGCAGTGACCAATGGTACAGCGACGTTGACGCCCTGGCCGACGGTGGTTGGGTTGTCACCTGGACGTCCTGGGCACAGGACGGCGATGGAGATGGGATCTACAGCAAGCGCTACGCCGCGGACGGCTCTCCTGTCGGCGGTGAGGTTCATGTGAGTACGACGACCCAGAATCACCAGAGACACGGCGCGGTGGCCGGGCTCTCCGACGGTGGTTGGGTGGTGACCTGGTCGTATCTCAAAGGGGCGAGCAGCGATGTGTACATCCAGCGCTACGCCGCGGACGGGTCCGAGATTGGCGGCGAGACCCGCGTCAACACCACAACGGCCAATTACCAGCTTTCGAGCGAAGTAACGGCGCTCGACGATGGCGGTTGGATTGTTACCTGGTCTTCCAATGTGCAAGATGGCAGCGGGCGTGGGATCTACTCCCAACGTTTTGGCCCCGACGGCAACCCGGCGGGTGCGGAGACAAGGATCAACAGCCGGACGGCGGGCGACCAGCATAGCGACGGGTTCAACGGCGGCGACAATGTAGCACAGCTGGCCGACGGCCGAATTGTCACGATCTATGAGGAGAATTTCCCGAGCGGAGAGATCTTCTTCGCTATCTCCGATATCCCCGCCTTGCCAGATGGGGTCGAAGACCAGGTAATGCCGGTGAACCTCACTGTGGCGCTCACCGACACCGACGGGTCCGAGACCCTGTCGCTCACGCTCTCGGGCTTCCCGGCCGGCGCGACGTTCAACCTCGGTGCGGCCGACGGCGGCTCTTGGGCGATCGACAACGCCGAGGCGCTCGACCTCTCGACCCTCACCATGTCCCCGCCCGCCGACTGGAACGGGACCTTCACCCTCGCCGTCACCGCGACGGCGACTGAGACGGCGAACGGCGCTACCGCGAGCACCACGGCCAGCGCCGACTACACCATCGCGCCGGTCAACGACGCGCCGATGGCGAACGGCGACGGCTATACCCTCGACGAGGACATGCCGAGCAATCTCGACATCCTGGGCAATGACACCGACGGCGACGGCGAGACGCTGTCTCTCGCCGAGATCAACGGCACGGCGGTGTCGGCCGGCGACGTGGTGGCGCTTACGCATGGGGCGCTCACGGTCAAGGCCGATGGCAGCATCGACTACACGCCCGATGCGGACTGGTCCGGCACCGACAGCTTCACCTATGTCGCAACCGATGGGCAGGAGAGCTCGAACGCGGCGACGGTGACGCTCGACGTGACCCCGTTGGCCGACGCTCCCACGCTCACGCTGGCGCCGGCGCATACGACGACCGATCTGGCACCAATACCCTCCGGCACCGATGTGAAGGTGAATACGACGACGGTGAACATACAGCGTTACAGTACAGTCGCGGCACTGGAAGATGGCGGCTTCATAGTAACCTGGGCGTCCGCTTTTCAGGACGGCAGTTCCTGGGGGGTTTTCAGTCAGCGCTTTTCGGCGGAGGGCGCGCCTGTTGGCGGCGAGGTTCAGGTCAACAGCTACACCACGCGCGGTCAGTACAACAGCGCGGTGACGCCCCTTGACGATGGCGGCTGGGTCGTGACCTGGTCCTCTAGCGGTCAGGACATCGTCGGACATGGCATCTACAGCCAGCGCTTCGCGGCGGACGGCACGTCCTTGGGGAGCGAGGTGAGGGTCAACAGCTTCACCGCGAGCGACCAGAACCTGAGCGACGTCGTTGCTCTCGCCGACGGTGGTTGGGTGGTCATCTGGGCGTCTGACGTGCAAGAAGGCGGCGGCACCGGCGACTATGGCATCTACAGCCAGCGCTTCGCCTCGGACGGGACGCGCGTTGGCGGCGAGACACGGGTCAACACCCATACGGCCGACACCCAAAACTACGGCGACATAACGGCGCTGGCCGATGGTGGCTGGCTGGTGACCTGGTCTTCCTATTCGCAGGACGGCGGTGGCTGGGGCATCTACAGCCAGGCCTATTCGGCCGATGGCTCGGCTCAAGGCGGCGAGACCCGGGTCAACACAGTTTCATCGGGGGACCAACTATACAGCGCCGCGACCGGGCTTGCCGATGGGGGCTGGGTGGTGACCTGGTCGTCGTTTAGTCAGGACGGTGACGGCTGGGGCATCTACAGCCAGCGCTACGCGGCGGATGGCTCCGCTCTGGGCGGCGAGGTGCAGGTCAACAGCCAGATCGGCGGCGATCAGTTCAACAGCGAGGTCACGGCGCTCGACGATGGCGGCTGGCTGGTAACCTGGTCTTCGAATGTCGGGGACGGCAACGGTTGGGGCGTTTTCAGCCAGCGCTTCGCGGCCGATGGCACTGCTCTGGGCGGCGAGACCCTGGTCAACAGCCGGACCGGCGGCAGCCAATACAGCGAGACCTATCCGGGCGGCGGCAACGTGGTGCAGCTCGCCGATGGCCGTATCGTCACCGTCTACGACGAGGATCCCGGCACGGGCGAGATCTACTACGTGCTGAGCCAGATACCCAGCAGCGCCGACAGCCTCGAAGACCAGCCGATGCCGGTGAACCTCGCCGCGTCGCTCACCGACACCGACGGGTCCGAGACCCTGTCGCTCACGCTCTCGGGCTTCCCGGCCGGCGCGACGTTCGATCTCGGGACGCAGGACGGCACGAGCTGGGTGATCGATGACGCCGCGGCGCTCGACCTCTCGACCCTCACCATGACCCCGCCCGCCAACTGGAACGGCAGCTTCACTCTGTCCGTCACCGCGACGGCGACCGAAACGGCGAACGGCGACACCGCCAGCACCACAGCGAGTGCCGCCTACACCATCGCACCGGTCAACGACGCGCCCACGGTGACGGCGACCGCGGCCACGGGCTTCACCGAAGCCCTCGACGCGTCGTCGCAGGACCTGTCCGACAGCGGCACGGTGAACTTCGACGATATTGATACGACCGACCTGGCCGACATCAGCGTCGCCTCGAACAGCGACATCGCCTGGTCGGGGGGCACGTTGGATACCGATCTCGCAGCGGCACTCGTGGCGGGGTTCTCCACTGGGGTCACAGATTCAGCGGTGCCGGGCTCGACGCCCTGGACCTACTCGGCGACCGGGCTCGACCTCGACTTCCTCGCTGCGGGTGAGACCATCACCTGGTCCTACACGGTAACGGCCGACGACGGAAATGGCGGCACCGGAACGGACACGGTCAGCTTTACGATCACCGGCGTCAACGACGCGCCGACCGGGATCGCAATCTCGTCGAACAGCGTGGGCGAGAACATCCCCTCCATCGCGGTGGGGACGCTGAGCGCGACCGACGCCGATGCGACCGACGGGCACAGCTATACCCTGCTGCCCGGGGCAGACGGGGCGCTGTTCACGATCGTGGGCGACGAGCTGCGGGTGGGGGCCGCCGGGCTCGACTACGAAACGGCGCCGACCCGTACCGTTAACGTCAGGGTGACCGATACGGCCGGTCAGTCCTACGACGCGGCGATCACGGTAAACCTGTTCGACAGCGAAGAGATCACCCTGACAACGGCGCTCGACACGGTTTCGGCCTCGCCGTCAAGCATCCAGGTTCTGGGCAATACTGACACGCTCAACAGCTTCGATGTGCTCGACGGCGGCGCAGGGTACGACAGCCTGGTGCTCTACGGCTCGGGGTCTTTCAACCTCAATTCGATTGCGACCTATGACGGGTTCGAGGAAGTCGTTCTGGTCAACCTCGCCAACGCCGATGCAACGCTGACGTTGAAGGACGCAGCGACGACGGATGTGACGCTGGTGACGGTGGGCCAGACCATCGTCCACGTGAACGGCACGACCTCGGTCGGCACGTTCACCGGCGGCGACGGGAACGAGTGGGTCTACTTGAGACACGCGTCCAGCATGACGAGCATCGATCTGGGGGCCGGGGCGGACCGGCTCTGGGCTCAAAGTGGCGATGCGTTCAAAAACACGCTGAGCATCGACGGCGGAACCGGCTTTGACTTTGTCTTTTTCCAGGAGACCGGCGGCACCTTCGACACCACCGGGATGGCCTTGACCGACGTGGAGTATTTCTCTCTCTACCACAATAACGTCACCGTCCTGGTCGATCAGGCCACTATCACCGGCAGTGGCCTGAACACCATCCAAAGCGTCTACTCCGGCGCCGCGATCAGTACCGCCGAGGCCGCGCTCGACCTCTCGGGCATCGGTCTCGTCGGTGTGTCCGCCGAAAGCACCCACGCCACCGGCACGACATTCGATGTCTCGACCAAGGCCGTGGGCTTCCTCGTCAAGGGCGGGACCGGCGCCAGCGATGTGCTGCGCACCGACGATTTCGCCTTCACCGCCTTGGAGCGCGAGTTCATCTTCGGCACCTCGCAGATCGAGACCATCATCGACACCTCGGGCAGCTATTCCGCGCCCGCGTTGGCGCCCGACACCTTCACGCTGACAACTGGCACGGATGCGCCGGCGATGACGGGCGCGGACGAGACCGTCCTTGCCAACGCGGAGACCTTCAACACGACCGACAGCCTGGATGCCGGCGGGGGAACCGACAGGCTGGTGCTCTATGGCGCGGGCGATTTCGACCTCAACACACTCGCCAGCTTCACGGGGTTCGAAGCTGTCGAACTCGTGAACATCTCCAACGCCGATGCAACGCTGACGTTGAAGGACGCATCGTCGATGGATGTGACGCTGGTGACGGCAGGCCGGACCACCATCAACGTGAACGGCACGACCTCGGTCGGTACGCTCACCGGCGGCGACGGGATGGAGCAGGTCTACCTGAGGCAGGCGTCCAGCGTGACGACCATCGATCTGGGGGCCGGGACCGACACGATCTGGGTCCAGAGTGACGATGCGTTCAACAGCACGCTGAGCATCGACGGCGGAACCGGCAGCGACAGGATCTATTTCCAGGAGACCGGCGGCACCTTCGACACCACCGGGATGACCTTGACCGACGTGGAGTATTTCTACTTCTACGGCAGCAATATCACCGTCCTGGTCGATCAGGACACTTTCACCGGCAGCGGCCTGACCGCCTTGTACAGCTATGCCTCCGGCACCGCGATCAGTACCGCCGAGGCCACGCTCGACCTCTCGGGCCTCAACATCAATGGTGTGACCGTCGAAAGCACCCACGCCACCGGCACGACATTCGATGTCTCGACCAAGGCCGTTGGGGCGCAGATCAAGGGTGGCGCCGGGATCGATACTCTGCGCACCGACGATTTCACCTTCACCGCAACCGAGCGGGATTTCATCTTCAACTCCGGGTCCGTCGAGATTATCCAGGACACATCCGGCATCTACGGCAACATCGACGCCAACACCTTGGTGGCCTTAGCGGGCGGCAGCATGATGTTTGGCAATGCCGGCGACGACACGCTTGTCAGCGGCGCCGGCAACGACACGATGACGGGGGGCAGCGACAACGACACCTTCGTCTTCACCCTCGCAGGCGGTGACGACAGCGTGGCCGATTTCGTTGGCGGGGTCGGATTGAGCGACCGTCTGGATGTCTCGGCCTTTGGCTTCGCAACCGAGGCCGCCGCGCTCGCTGCGGGGGCCGACGACGGGTTTGGCAACACCGAATTCGTCATGCCCGACGGGACGACCTTCACCTTGCTCGGCGTGAGCCACGCCTCTCTCGACGAGGACGATTTCGTGATCTGAATGAACGACCGCTGGACATGCGACCGGAATGGAACATTCGAGCGGGAAAGGGATGGCGGGATACGCGAGGGGTGTCTGACCTGGCGGTAACGGCAAGCGCAGCCGATAGGTCTTGCGGTGCGGGTTCGTATTCGGGTCTTTCGCGGAACGGCAGAAGCTCGTCATGGGCGCGGCGGATCCTGCTGCCACCAGAACCCTCGTTCGAGATCGCAAGACCCCCTGTGCCTGGAAACTGTTTGGCGGCACAACGCAGACGTTCAAATCCTGTCCGGGCGTTTCACATTGTGGTATGAAATGTGGTATGATCAACAAAGAATTCTGTGAGAATTGTTTAATTTCAAGTGGCTACGAGAATGAGGTGGCGGGTTCCTCTCTGCCGTTGGACTTGGAAAGCTGGCACTGTCAGAAGAAACCGGCTTGAGACGGGCAGGTGAGGGACCTAGCGTTTTGGCATGACCAATCCGAGCCCATTTCGCTACTTCAAGACCAGCCACGAGATCATCCGCTTGGCGGTGAAGCTCCACGTTCGATTTCCGCTTTCGCTTCGCAACGTAGAAGACCTGTTTCACGAGCGCGGCGTCGATGTCAGCCGAAACGGTCAGATACTGGTGGCATCGGTTGGGCCCCATATTCGCAGTGGAGATCCGCAAATGCCGCATTGAGAGTCTGCGTTCGAGCCGGTCGCGATGGCATCTCGACGAGGTCTTCGTGAAGATCAATGGCGAGCAACACTATGAGTGGCGCGCCGTCGATCACGAGGGCGAGGTGCTGGAAAGCTATGTGACAAAGACCCGTGAAAAGAAGGCGGCCTTGAAATTCCTCAAGAAAGCAACGCGAAGACACGGGCAGCACAAGGTATTCGTGACGGGCCGGTTTCGTTCTTATGGGGCGGCACTGAAGGAGATCGATGCATCAGACCGGCAGAAAACTGGCCGTTGGCTCAACAACCGAGCAGAGAACTCCCACCTGCCATTCCGGCGACGAGAGCGAGCGATGCTCCGGTTCCGCCGAATGCGAAGTCTGCAGAAATTCGCCGCCGTCCACGTCTCCGTTTCAAACCACTTCAACCAGGGACGTAACCTCTCCAGCCGGGACATATTCAAAGCCAACCGCGCCGCCGCTCTCGACGAATGGCGCGGTCTCGGCGTTGAATAAGGGACAATGTCACAGTCCCAATAGAGACGAGTTCGAATGTAACCATCCGGCGTAGGCCGCGGTCAGGCGGCTTTTTGGCTGGGTGGGTTCAGGCGCCAGTTCCACGGCAGGAGATCGGGCACCTGGGAGGCGCGGGTGTCGGGGAGCCGGGCGAGGACGTCGGCGAGCCAGGCCTGGGGGTCGACGTCGTTCAGCTTCGCGGTGACGATCAGGGAATACATGACGGCGGCGCGATCGCCGCCGCGCTCGGAGCCGGCGAAGAGCCAGGACTTCCGTCCCAGGGCGATGCCGCGCAGCGCCCGTTCGGCTGCGTTGTTGGTGAGGCCGATCCGTCCGTCACCGAGGAACCGGGAGAAGGCCGTCCAGCGATCCTTCCTGAACATGTAGTCGATCGCTTTGGCGACGGGATTGTGTTTCGACATCGTGCCGCGCTCGGTGCCGAGCGAGTCGTGCAGCGCCTCGACCAGCGGGCGGGCGCGCCGTTGCCGGGCAGCATGCCGGTCCTCGGCCGGCAGGCCGTTGATCTCGCGCTCGATATCGAAGATCGGGTCGATCCAGTTCACCGCCTCCAGGGCGACGGGGGAAATGTCGTGGGCGGGTTTGCCCTTGCGGACATTGCCAGCGATTGTCGGCGAGCTCGAAGAACTTGCGTCCCGTTGCCGGCAGGCGATTGTCCGCAATCGCCGAGAGGGGGCATGGCTCCAGCACAGCGCGCTGATGACCGGTCCCGGAGCGCGGTCGCCCCGGTAGAGGTCGTTGTAGCCGCCGTAGGCGTCCATTGCCCGGCAGGAGCATCGCATTGCGATGCGGCCGGGAGGGGGCCTGAAGGATGCCCTGCCATCCGGCGAGGTGCCGGTTCGGCTGGGACATCTCCCGGTCGCGGGAGAAGGCGAACAGCGCCGCCGGTGGCGCGCCGCGGGCGAACGGCCGGTCGTCGCGGACGTAGGTCCAAAGCCTGGCTGTCCGCGTTCCGCCCTTCGCCAGCAGCGGCACCGTCGTATCGTCCATTGCCCGGCAGGTGATTTGCGGAGCAAATCTGCCGAGAGGGGCCGTGCAGCCGCTCGGCCGCCAGGACATGGGCCCGGATCAGCCCGTGGATCGGTTCCAGAGCGGCGGCACAGGCACCGACCTGGTCGGCGAGCGTGGACAGGCTGAGCTCGACGCCTCCCCGGGCGTAGCTCTCCGCCTGGCGGTTGAGCGGTTGGTGCTGGCCG
>SWCD01020470.1_pt1 | contig 10441 bp, 8 predicted proteins | sample 4693011 | NCBI WGS metagenome assembly SWCD01 (sample SAMN10267278, study PRJNA491770) | bioreactor metagenome | isolation source: DHS bioreactor inoculated with marine | place: Japan: Omine Ridge, Nankai Trough | reverse complement strand
CAAGATACTGCGTTTGTTTCATTTCACCCTTCGGTGGATTTAAACGTGACCAATGATCATTGCTTTGGATGCCACAGCAGATCAGGCAGGATATCCACCAACTATGAGGGTTGGCACGAAACAACGCTTACGGTTGAAGAAGTTGAGCCCAACACAAATTACCGGATTGTTGAAGATCACCGGGTTTTCAGGAAAATGGAAGCAGATGTGCACCACGCAAAAGGAATGGATTGCATTGATTGTCATAATTCGTATGAATTAATGGGGGATGGCAATTTCTATGCTCATGAGGAACAACAGGTGAACATCCAATGTGCCGATTGTCATTTTAAAGAAACTTCAAACACGATTCAGAATAAAAATCTTGATCAGGAATCGGCAATCATCGCATCAATGCGTTTTCAAAAGTTGGGTGATCGTGAACTAATTACCACCGATAAAATGAACCGCCCACTGATCAATACTTTTATACAAAATGACTCTGCTTTTTTGATTACCAAGAACAGCAAGACCACCAAATTTATGAAAGCACCGGCGAGTATTTGCTCCCGTGGTGATGCACACAATACTTTAAGCTGCAGTTCGTGCCATACAGGATGGGCCCCCAGTTGTATTGGCTGCCACAATGTATACAATGAAGCTGAACCGGGCTATGATATGCTGACAAATAAATTAGTGGATGGTAGCTGGGTGGAATATATAGGTGCATACCAGGCACATGCACCCGCTTTGGGCTATCGTATTGATGATACCTTAAAAACAGCCATTCCTGTGGTGCCGGGTATGGTGTTAAGCATTGACATTGGAAGCTTTACAAAGTCAAAACACGACTCATTGATATTTCACCGATTGTTTGCTCCTGCGGCACCACACACCACCCAATTAAAAGGACGCGGATGCAAATCCTGCCATAACAATCCGGTGACCTTAGGCTATGGACAGGGTGATTTAAAATATACCATTCAGGACGAAGTTGGCATATGGACTTTTGATTCGAAATACAAAAACAATCCCAATGATGGTTTGCCTGAAGATGCGTGGATTGGTTTCTTAGGCGAAAGAACGGGTGCCGTTTCAACCAGAACTGACGTAAGGCCATTCACGATTGAAGAACAAAAAAACATACTTACTGTGGGTGCTTGCTTACACTGCCATGAAGAAAATTCCCAAATCATGCTGGAATCACTTGATGATTTTGAAGCTTCAGTAAAAAAAAGAAGTGCCACATGCAAGCTTCCTTATTGGAATAGATAAGTTTTCTGGTTACTTCCCTTCACCATCATAAATAATGTTTACATCATTAGTCTATCTGTTCTCCTTGTTCATTGACAACCACCACAATACTACACTTAAAAATACTGTTGCTATAAATCCTAACACATTGAGCCAAATGGGCAGTGACCAGCCATCAATTATAACTGTTGCATCAGTTATAACCCTCAATAAATGAAGTATGGCAACAATTCCAAAAATGGAAGCAGCAAGCTTGAGAGCAATGTCTTTAGATTTCATACTTGATCATTGAATTTTATTAGAAATACATATTTTTTTATTAATTACAATTGAGAATCAAACTGCTTACTAAATTATAAATAGAGCGTTTTTTAACATGTATTACGTTTACCCCACATTTACCATCATCCCATTGCTAAACTCACCACCTTCTTTGAAGGTTTAATAGTAAAATGCTTCTTTATGGCCTTGAGTAATCAATTTTAGCCAGCATTTGCCTTTTGTTGGGTTTTCTTTGGCTTCAAGAAGTAAATTATGATAGTCATGGTACCTGCCACCACATCACATAAAACACTTCCGAACATTAAAATGGACACATAAAATATATCCTTATGATCTAAGAAAGCAAAAGCACCATCCATATAGATGAAGCCAAAAACAAATAAAAGAATCCCAAGAACAATATATTCTACTTTTCTTTTACCCTGGCGGCGCCTGGCATCTCTAAGTACTTTTAAGTAACCAAAAAAAAGTAACAGGCGAAAAATAATGGCTAGTGATATTCCCATGACAGCACCTGAAGGATTTGCTGTAGGTTTTGTATCATTAAGAACACCCGGTATTATGATGATCATTAGTATGATGGAAAATAATAAGATACCGGCAGCAATCTTTAAAATTTTCTCAATTCTTTGTGGTCTATTCATAGCAATTTGGTTTTTAGTTAACAAGTAAAATTGGGCTGTACAATATACGACTAAAATTGATGAATGTCAAACGCTTACCTCACCTTCACCATCTTCCCGTTGGTAAATTCATCACCTACTTTTAGCCTGTAATAATATACACCATCAGCATAGCTAGCAGCATTCCATTTAAGCTGTTGTTTGCCTTGTGATTGGTTTTCCGTTAACTGATAGACTTGCTTACCCAAATGGTTGTATATCGTTAGTGTGACCTTTTCAGAACGCTGCAGCTCGTATGACAGGGTTGTTGAGGTGGTGAAGGGGTTGGGAGTAATAGTTAACCCATTTATAAAATGCATTTCATTTATTGATGAAGCACAAGCTTCTTCTACTTCCAGCTGACTGTTACAGCCCTCTGCGTTGTCATGAATTTCTATATGACCATTTGGGCTGACTAAATAATCGCATATGCTTTGTATGTCACATTCGGACAAAGTAGAATTATTGTAGATATAAAAATTACTAATTGTTAAAGCATCAATATTGTTCAGGCCTGTTAAAATAATAAGAGCTGCATTACCTTCAATTAAAAGGTCTCCTCCAATAATCATCAAATTATCAAGGCCTGTTAAACTTTCCAGATGCATATTGTTTTGAATCGAGAGGTGTCCACCAATAGAGGTTAAAATGCTTAAACCATCGAGGTTCTTTAATTCGCCATTCTTTGCATCATCATTTATAACAACATCTCCCTCTATTTCAGTGCAACCAGGATAATCAGTTTGAAAGTTGTCAATATCTTCCTGAGTGGCAAAAGTGACTCCTTCCGGCAAACACGACTGCGTGGACGTATTGGTATAAAGATATGCAGAACCGGAACCAGGTCCATTATCATCATCCTGCCAGGCACCAATCAAGGCATAGTTTCCAGATATGTCAACTGACCTGCCAAACCAATCTTCATTCTCGCCATCGGATGCAGTTAACTTTGTATCCTCTGTCCAGATTGTACCACTTCGGTGAAAAATATAAGCGGCACCATTATCACCGTAACCAGCAGCACCAATTGCAATATAGTTACCTGAAATGGAAGTTGTATAACTGAAATTATCAAATTGTTCGCCATCGGATGCAATGATCCTCGCCTGTTCTGTCCAATTTGTGCCACTTCGATGAAAGATATATGCAGCGCCTGAGTTGGAGCCGTAAGTATCGTTACCATATGCGCCAATAACGGAATAGTCTCCTGAAATAGAAACCGAATGCCCAAACCAATCTTCGTCATCAGCATCAGACGCAGAGATCTTCGCCTCTTCAAACCAGGCGCCATCACTTCTATGAAAAATATAAGCAGAACCGGAACGGATTCCATCATTATCATCCCAATGCGCACCTATCACTAAATAATCTCCTGAAATAGCAACCGATTGGCCAAAATTATCCCATCGCTCGCCATCTGATGCAATTAACTTTTCTTGCAGTATCCAGCTTGTTCCATTCCGATGAAAAACGTAAGCACAACCGGAAGCAGATCCATTGTCATCAGCATCAACCGCGCCAACTACAGCATAATCGCCACTTATTGAAACTGACCAACCAAACAAATCTTCTTCAGCAACATCTGATACAGCTAATCTGGCTTGTTGTGTCCAGTTTGTTCCGTTTCTGTGAAAAATATAAGCTTCACCAGTGTTTTCAACAATATCATCATAATAGGGAGCACCAACAATAGCATAATCTCCTGAAATGGAAACGGAATGTCCAAACCTATCTTCAGTCGAACCATTGGATGCGGTTATTTTTGTTTGCTCTATCCAGTTTGTTCCATTTCTATGAAAGATATAAGCAGAACCGGAAGCATACCCATTTTCATCATCCCAGACCGCACCAATTACAGCATAGTCTCCATCAATGGATACAGAATTGCCAAAATGATCATCTTCAGTTGCATCAGATGGTGTTAGCTTTTGTTCAATAACCCAGTCTGCGTATAAATTGGTGCTAAGAAAAATAACAGCAATTACAAATAGCGTTTTCATTGTAGTAGTTTTAGTTCAATCGAGTTAAAAGGAGATATAAAGATACTACCAATGCACGTTATTGTCAAGAAGATAATGTACCTCTCCTTAGCCATCTTCCCACTCGAAACCTCATCGCCAACTTGTAATCTGTAATAGGATATTCCATCAGTATACCCTTCAGCGTTCAATATAAGCTGCGGTACACTTAACCTTGATTTGGTCGATTAATTCTATTTGTTTGGATAACTTAATGCCTGTTTTGTATTAGAAATAACATGAATCTTTTTATTTATAAGATCATGATCTTAGTAACAAGCTGTACATTCCTGTTTTTTAAAATAACTAAGTAGAAACCCGATTTTAAATGAGATAATTTTATGATGTTAGATGAAACATTTCCTGTTTCTATTTCCTTCCCAGTATGAGAAAAGACGGAATATGAATTAAAGCTTACATTTCCTGGTTCTATTATGATGTCTCTACCGTTAAAATAAACCCTAGCTTCATCATAAATAGTTTGTTCTGAATCTCCGGTTAGATTAGTCTGGCCAGCAAGAATTATATCGTTTGCAAGGCTGTTATAAGCCATGTCCTTAAAAAAAAGTGTATCAGAACTGGCGTCAAGTCTAATCCATCCATAATACGTTGCACTGGACTCTGATATCCTAAGCCCCATATACCTATCTTGAAATGGAAGGTTGCAATTATGATTTGATCCAAAAATATCAAGATATAAAAGTCCCTGCTCCAACCAACTTTCACTTTGTATGGTATCATTTAAACCAAAATCGATAGCGCAGCCTTCGTACCATGGAACACCCTGGTTATTAATTGAAACAAGTTGCATAACATAATATGGATATTCGGGTGCAGAAGGACTCAACCATTCTTCCCAGTAGTGAGCATAAAAATAAAAATCGTTTGTCCCGTCAGTATTAAGATCAAAATAAAAGTAATTTGTCGTATCATCTAAAATACCTGGTGTACCTTCCGGGAATGTAAGTATAGTGTCGGTTATATCAGTATAAAGAATCTGTGAATTAACGTTTAATGCAATAGTCATTAAAAAAAGTAATGTTGAAAGTAAAATATCTTTCATTAGGATAGTTTTTAAAATTATCAAAAGATAGCTTACCTCACCTTCACCATCTTGCCGTTAGCAATAGCATCACCAACTTGCAACCTGTAGTAGTAAATCCCATCTGCATACTCCTCAGCATTCCATATCAGCTGTTGTTTACCCTGTGGTTGGTCCTCTTGTGCTTGATAGACTTGCTTACCTAAATAGTCATATATCGTTAATGTGACCTTCTCAGGCTGATTCAGTTCGTATTCAATTGTCGCTGAGGTGGTGAGAGGATTTGGATATATCATCACGCTCTGCTCATTGTTGTATTCAGAAATATCATCTGTTCCCCGGGTAACCGTGAAATAATCCATCCTTTCAGTAAACCCAGCTGAGACAATGACTTTAATTTTTGAATCACCAATCGTATCTCCTGCTACCAGCATTAGCATATTTCCATTGATGCTTGCAGTAACGATATCAGGATTCTCATTTATGACCTCGAAAGTCAAGGTATCTCCGTTCATTTCCGGAACGGTATCTCCCATGATGAACTGGTAATGATCTTTCAAATCAATTGACCTGGTTTCACTCTGTATGAAATCCATATTTGCAATAACAGGACTGTACTGAATGTAATTTGTTGCAGCAAAGTCGATATAAAGATCATCATCTTCTATTGCCCTGTAAAAATGGTTTGCTTTTACATCCAGGTATTCATCAACATCACCTGAAGGCCACCTGATAATAAGCGTATCTATTTTGTCCGTATCACCTAACCCAAAGTGAACGCGTAAGTTCGCGTATGTTAGATGCCCGTTGATGGGTGTGATTTCCCTGGTTTGTGTAATATGTTTCCCATTTACAAAACACTTGGCATACATACGGGTGCCGATGGCCGAACGATTTGATATTGTCCCTTCACAGGTAAATACGATCCATGAATTATCATTTCCTTCATTCTCAAATATATTGCAATGCCCGTCATTGCTCCACGAATACCTTGTTAATAGCACGTCCAGGTCTCCATCGTTGTCATGGTCGAATAATAAAAGAGTATGTGAATCTTCGTAGGCTAACGGATGATCAAGAATATTGGTAAACTCACTATTTCCATCATTTCGAAAGAGCAGGTTATATGGAGTTGCCGATGTATCTCCTGTCCAGGGGGATGTATTATTCTCAACGGTTACATAAAGATCAAGATCCGAATCGTTATCCAGGTCGCCCCACGCAGATGATGCTTTAAATGAATTCCGGTACATTTCATCTTCAAAGACATGCTTCGTAAATTGCATGTTGCCCAAATTTTCGTAAAGAGCATTTAGCGGACCATCAATAGAATCCAATGTGCCATTCACGATATATAAATCCATATCACCATCATTGTCATAATCCACCCAATTCATGCATGATGTCGTGCATGTATCCTCCACAATGAGAGATGTCGGATCAAATTGCACAAACGATCCGTTTCCATTATTAAGATAGCAGACATTTATAGGGATACCATCATCATTGGTGGAAGAATATCCTCCATAAAAATCCATATCACCATCATCATCACAGTCTCCCCACGACATGCCATGCAATAAAATATTTGGAGGCTCATTGAAAAGACCCAGGATTTCATATCCCAGGAAACCCCCGTTACCATCATTATAAAAGACACCTCCATTCCTGTCAATGCCTACTAAATCAAGGAAGCCATCATTGTTAAAATCTATTAATGAAGCATATAATGTCGAATATATCAAGTGATACGTATGGTTATACTGATAATTCCCGTATCCATCATTGGTAAAGAATTTCCTATCGTTGGCAGATAATGAGCTCGTAAAAAGATCTATATCTCCATCATTGTCAACATCACCGAATGATGTTAAATTTTTAGAACCGCTTAGGTCTGCGAGTTCGGGAATTTTTACAAAATACCCATTTCGTTCATTTTTATAAATGCTGAAAGGCCTACTCATATAAACAGCATTGTTTGCAATCAACAAATCCAGGTCTCCATCATTATCCATGTCGAAGCAGGCGCTTGAAGCATGCCCGCCAGGAGTTATGGTTATTGCTCCAGTATCAACTTTAATGAAATTCGGGAGTTGCGCAATTGCACAAAAAGGTAGTGCTAAAGTGCTTACAAGAATAAAAATTGAAGTAAATAGAAATAGTTTTTTCATGGCAGATAAGATTTTAGTTTAACAAGTATAATTGGGCAGTACAATATACAACTAAAATTAATGAATGTCAAGTAATTATCTCACCTTCACCATCTTCCCTATAGCTATCTCATCAGCTATTTGAAGCCTAAAATAGTAAATTCCATCAACAAAGTCATCAGCATTCCAAATGAGCTGCTGATTGCCTTGCGATTGATTTTCTTCTGTCTGGTAGACTTGCTTGCCTGTTTGGTTGTATATGGTTAGTATAACTTTCTTATTTTGCTTAAGCTCATACTTTATTGCAGATGAGGTTTTAAATGGGTTCGGAGAAATGATTATATCAGTTGCGAATGTTGGTCTAATATCGTCAAATCCTAGAGGTGAAGAACCAAATTCATAAGCACCCATATCGGCTGCCGCCATACCGTCACTATCTCCATCCCATATTCTTTTATTTCCAAGAATATCCATTTCAGGCAAAGGAATATTTGCATTCGAAACAGTATTAACACCATTATCAATACACATGGAATTTTCCATGAGGGCACAATCATGTTCACCAAGTGTATCAAATAAAGGATCATAATCAAAATTACCTTCCTCCTCATTTACCTCTCCGTAAATACCATCTCCCGTTAGCCCTTCAATGTCGTTATACCATAATGTAGGAACATTATCGGTGTTAGAATACAGCTGTTTACCTTCTTCTGCATCATTTAGATAAATGATGTAATTCGCAGTAAGAGGGTTACTATAAACAACAACTCCAGCCATTCCGGCAATATTATACATTCCACCACCATAGTCTATTGCCATATTGTTAATGATGGTATTGTTGAAAATATAAGGACTGGATCCTTGGTTCCAAATACCGGCACCCTTTACAGCTTCGTTTTCCCTAATCAGATTATTATATATGTTGGGATTGCTTAAAAAGCAGGCAATACCACCACCATCACTTGCATAATTATTTTGGATTATATTACTTTGAACCAGGGAACTGTTACCCGAAAGATAAATCCCCCCTCCAATTTGATTAGCTGAATTATCAGAAATTGCATTACGCAAAATATCGGGTGCAGAAAAATTGAAACAAGCTATTCCAGCTCCGCGAGACGCAGCTTCATTGTCAATTATTCTGTTATCTGAAATAATGGGACTACCATACCCACAATAAATACCGCCACCATCATGTCCGGAATAATTTTGAGTTATCAAATTATCACGAATTTCAGGATTTGAATACTCAGAATAAATACCACCGCCCCCCCAATCAGAAATGCCACTAAACGCCGTATTGTTTCTTATGGTGTTGAACCTGATGATGGGGTTCGAATGGCCAATATAAATTCCACCACCGCTGTTATCCGGGCAAGTGCCAAAGGATTTTCCATATTCAATAATGCAATATGATAGGCTGGATGCAGGCTGGGTATTCGATTCTGTATCTATAAAACGTATTCCATGCCATCCTGTTTCATGGTCGTCCGTTGAAAACCGGATACTGTCTGCAAGCGTACCATTGGCAAGTAAACAACCATAAATATTGAATTTAAAATGCCCATTAAATTTGACGGTTACACCGGCTTCAATTTCCAGTGTTTGATTTAACGGCACATTTATTTCTCCTTCAATAAGGTAAGGAGATGCCGACTTCAACCAGTTGCCGAAAACTTCACCAGCCGGAATTACAGTTTGATTAAATGCAACATTGATCAGCAGAAATAAAAAAGCAGAAATAAAGCAGATTCTTTTTTTCATGGTTTTATGTTTTAGTTAGTATAACAAGCTTAATCGAGTAGTGAAATATACGACAAAAACAGCAAAATGTCAAGAAGATAGATAAGGCTTCAGGGTAAAACTGCCTCTTTACTATGAGCACCGGGATAGGATTTTATTGTTTTTTTTCAAACAATAACAACCAACTATCAGCCATTACCAAAGGCATTACAAATGATTTGAAAGGTTTTTTGATGATTTCTTTCGAGCTGGGCAGTGAGCTTATCATGATAGGCAAGGCACTGAAGGACATACCCACTGCCTGGTAAAATTTTCCGAAACCGATACCATAAAGAAAATCTTTCACTTGCTGGTTTCTTAATTCAACACTTAAAGCCGAAAAAGCCACCACGATAAAAAGCGCTCTGATCATCATTTCAATGCCCACCATTATACCCTCTGTACTAATCCAATTGCCATCAGGATCGTTAATATCCCAGAATAAGGCTGACAGCAACACAATGATGATGAGCTGCGACCAGAATATGGGTTTTCTGAGTCTTCGGAGTGCAAATCTATACCTGTAGCCGAAAACCAGCATGTACAAACTAACAAATGACAGGCCGATGGTTACTCCCCAAAAGTTTAATAAATACAAGCCCATTGGAATAGCTATAATATGTATGATGAGCAATGTAATCGAAGTCTGCTGATCTTCTTTAATCTCAAAAAACTCTTTTGGTCTGATCTTTTCCGGTGCCAATTCGTAATTACCCGGTTCATTTCGCATCCGAACTGCTTTTCTTCCGATATATCTGCCTGCCAAAGCCGCCATAATACCAAATAAAGTATAAACTGAAAGTAAAGCGATCAATATCTGCCACCCACCGGCCTCTTTCAATCCAAACTGTTTTAACGCAAAGTTGATGATGTTGACATAGATTTGTATCAGATCAAATCCATATAAAATTAACAAGCTGACCACTTTGTGAAACAAAGCACTTGAAACGCTTAGAATTCCTGCCAGGATTAAACTGAGCACATTATTACCCAGAAGTAAAATGACCAACTCTATCACAACAGCTTCAAGCATAATTCCAGTCATCGGGCCAAGGATAATGGCACTTGGTGATACTGATTTCATAACAGCCGTAATAAGCCCCGCCCTGATGATAAGTCCCTTTTGTGGCCAAATCTGGTAAAAACCAATGAGCAGCACTGTACCGGCAAATGCCAGCATAGAACCAGCGAAAGGTAAGCGGGTATTATGCAGAAAACTGCCGATAATAATTTCAATGGACGCCCACAATCCACCTACCACAGCAGCCTTCA
>SWCD01013494.1_pt2 | contig 10441 bp, 10 predicted proteins | sample 4693011 | NCBI WGS metagenome assembly SWCD01 (sample SAMN10267278, study PRJNA491770) | bioreactor metagenome | isolation source: DHS bioreactor inoculated with marine | place: Japan: Omine Ridge, Nankai Trough | reverse complement strand
ATAAGACGCAAGCGCCGGTGCAGCATGACAAGCAGCCGCATGCGCCATTTCGGCCAGCCTTCGCGTTGCCGCATCCATTCGCGGCACGCCGGCCCCAAGAGGCGTTCGAGCAGAAATGCCGCGAAGAGTAGGGCAAGCAGGATGCCCAGCTGATAGGCATTCCAAGGTCGCAGCATGCTCCACAGGAACAATTCGGCCTGCCCCCAAACGGCAAGCACGATGTCCTGAGTCACTGAGACTGCATCTCCTTCCATGTCTGCCAGACTGGCACGCGGTCAAGCCGCCCACAAGGCTGCACTGGACAAGCCCTGCAATTCAGGCTCTTTTCATCGTAATGACGGAGGAGCGCCATGACCACAGCCCTGATCACCCACCCCGACTGCTTGGGCCATGAAACACCCGAAGGTCATCCCGAACAGGTGGCGCGTCTGGAACGTATTCTGGAGGCGTTGGAGGGCAAGGATGTGATCCTCGTCAAGGCACCGCTGGTGGCCGAGGACGACCTTTTGCGGGTGCATCCCAAGAGCCATGTCGAGGCGATCCGCGCCGCCTCGCCCGCCTCGGGGCGGGTGCAGCTCGATGCCGATACCTGGATGTCGCCTGGCACGCTCGCGGCGGCGCATCGCGCGGCGGGCGGCGCTGTGCGCGCCGTTGATCTGGTGCTCTCGGGTGAGGCCAGCAATGCCTTTGTCGCGACCCGTCCACCCGGGCATCATGCCGAGCGCGAGACGACGATGGGGTTTTGCCTTTTTGGCAATGTGGCGGTCGCAGCCAAGTATGCGCTGGATCACCACGGGTTGAAACGTGTGGCGGTTGTGGATTTCGACGTGCATCACGGCAATGGCACGCAGGATCTGCTAGAGGACGAGCCGCGCGCGTTTTTTGCCTCTTCGCATCAATATCCGCTATGGCCCGGTACCGGGGCGGCCCATGAAACCGGGCCGCATGACACGATCCTGAATGTGCCTTTGCCACCGCGCTAGGGGGGGACGGTGTTTCGTCGGGAATATGAGGACAAGGTGTTTCCGCGCGTGCGGGCGTTCAAGCCGGATTTGATCCTGGTGTCTGCCGGATTCGATGCGCATCGCGATGATCCTCTGGCCGATCTGATGCTGGAGACCGATGATTTCGCTTGGGTGACAGAGCGGCTCTGTGATCTGGCGGATGAGCTTTGCGGCGGGAAATTGGTCAGTTGTCTAGAGGGCGGCTATAATCTCTATGCGCTGGCCGAGAGTGTGGCGGCGCATGTCGATGTGTTGATCGCACGCGGCGCGGCCTAAGCCCTGATCAATCCTGAACCCTGATCGACAAGGACATCCCATGCGCGCCGGCTTGATCCTGCTGTGCCTTGCCTATGTGCTCAGCCAGTTTTTTCGCGCCTTCCTGGCGGTTCTGAGCGGTCCCTTGGCGCTGGATGTAGGGGCCACGCCGGATGATCTGGCGACCGCCTCGGGTCTGATGTTCGTGACATTCGCCTTGATGCAATTGCCGGTGGGTTGGGCGCTCGACCGGGTGGGGCCACGGCGCACGGCGGCGGTTTTACTGCTGTTGGGCGGCGGCGGTGGCGCGGCGCTCTTTGCTCTGTCGAGCAGCCCGTTGCATATCAATCTGGCAATGGCGTTGATCGGGGCGGGGTGTTCGCCGGTCTTGATGGCCTCTTATTACATTTTCGCGCGGCAATTCTCGGCGGCACGGTTTGCCACGCTGGCGGCGCTCATGCTTGGGGTCGGGTCATTCGGCAATCTGGTGGCGTCCTATCCGATGGCTTGGGCCGCGGAGACAATCGGTTGGCGCGCGGCCCTCTGGGGCTTGGCGGCGGTGTCGGTTGCGGCGGCGCTGGGTATTCTGGTGCTGGTGCGCGATCCCGAGGCGGTCGGAGGGGACACGCGCGGCTCACTTCTTGATTTGCTCAAGATGCCCGCGATCTGGGCCATCCTGCCATTGATGTTCGTGGCCTATGCGCCTGCGGCGGCGTTGCGGGGCCTCTGGGCCGGGCCCTACCTGCGCGATGTCTTTGGTCTTGATACCGGTCAGGTTGGACAGGCGACACTGGTGATGGGGGTAGCGATGATCGCGGGCACCTTTGCCTATGGTCCGCTTGACCGGCTGTTCAATTCGCGCAAATGGGTGATCTTTGCCGGCAATGTGATCTGTATGGCGGCCATCTTTGCGCTGATGCTCTGGCCGGATCGTAGTCTCGGGCTGTCGATTGCACTTTTGGCGGTGATTGGGCTTGCCGGGTCCACATTCCCGGTGCTGATCGCGCATGGGCGTGCGTTCTTTCCGGCCCACTTGGCGGGGCGGGGCGTGACGCTGCTCAATCTGTTTGGCATTGGCGGGGTGGGAGTGGCGCAGTTTGCCTCTGGGCCATTGCACGCAGCGGCACCGAGCGCATTGGCAGGTTACACTGCGATTTTCGCCCTGTTTGGCTTTGCGCTTTTGGCTGGTCTTGTGACCTATCTGTGGAGTCGTGACAGTATGGCTTGAGCGCGGCCCCTTTCACATTGGCCGCAATCCCTGTATGACCCGGACCGCAACCCCCCGCTATGGAGGCAGACACACATGGGTTACAAGATTGTCGTCGCAGGTGCCACGGGCAACGTGGGCCGCGAAATGCTGAACATCCTCGCAGAGCGCGAGTTTCCGGTGGATGAGATCGCCGCGCTTGCGTCGCGCCGTTCTCTGGGCACCGAAGTCAGCTTTGGCGACCGAACTCTCAAGACCCAAGATCTGGACACGTTCGATTTCACCGGTTGGGATATGGCGCTGTTTGCCATCGGCTCAGACGCGACCAAGGTCTATGCCCCCAAGGCGGCCAAGGCGGGCTGTGTCGTCATCGACAACTCGTCGCTCTACCGCTATGACCCCGATGTGCCGCTGATCGTGCCCGAGGTGAATGCCGATGCGGTCATGGGTTATTCCAAGAAGAACATCATCGCCAACCCCAACTGCTCCACCGCGCAGATGGTTGTCGCGCTCAAGCCGCTGCATGATCGCGCGCGCATCAAGCGCGTCGTTGTCTCGACCTATCAATCGGTGTCGGGTGCCGGCAAAGAGGGCATGGACGAGCTCTGGGATCAGACCAAGGCGGTCTATAACCCGACCGATGACAAACCAGCCAAGAAGTTCACCAAGCAGATCGCGTTCAACGTGATCCCCCATATCGACGTGTTCCTTGAGGATGGTCAGACCAAGGAAGAGTGGAAGATGGTCGCCGAGACCAAAAAAATCCTCGACCCCAAGATCAAGCTCACGGCCACCTGTGTGCGGGTGCCGGTCTTTGTCGGCCATTCCGAGGCGATCAACATCGAGTTCGAGGATCATCTGGACGAGGCCGAAGCCCGCGACATCCTGCGCGAATCCCCCGGCATCATGGTGATCGACAAGCGCGAGAACGGCGGCTACGTGACGCCGATAGAATGCGTGGGCGATTACGCCACCTTCATCAGCCGCATCCGGCAGGACCCGACGATTGATAATGGCATCAACCTGTGGTGCGTGTCGGACAACCTCCGCAAAGGTGCCGCGCTCAACGCGGTGCAGATTGCCGAAGTGCTGGGGCAGCGGGTGCTGAAAAAGGGCTGACCGTCCATAGGCAAGAAGGAAACGGGCGCGCCATCAGGCGCGCCCGTCCGCATTTTCCGAGTTCGTTATTGGGCCGGTTCTACCTTGAACTGGACAGAGGAATACCATTCCGCCACCGCGCGGATGTCGTCATTCGACATCTCGGCGGCGATGCCGCTCATGATGTCGTGCTGACGCTTGCCGGTGCGGAAGGCCTTGAGCTGCGTGTCGATATACATCACCGTCTCGCCCGCCAGATTGGGCGCATCCTCGATCAGCGCAATCCCATCCACGCCGTGACAGGCGGTGCAGGCCTCTGGCGCGTTCTCGGCGCTCTGGCTTGGGGCAAGGGACGCCACCGGCGTTTGGCTGCTATACCACATCGCCAGATCGGCAATCGCCTGATCCGAGAGGTTGGCCGCGACCACGCTCATCATTTCATGCACCCGCCGCCCCTCGCGAAAGGCGGTCAGTTGATGCTCGATATAGGCCGGATTTTCGCCGCCGATATGCGGAACGATGGGCATTTTCGCCATGCCTTCGATGCCGTGACAGGTGCGGCACTGGCTGGCCAGTTTGCGCCCCGCCTCTGGATCGCCGGTCACGCCCTCGGCCATAGCAATCTGGGCGAGGAAAACCCCGCCCAGACCCAGAATAAACGCCTTGAGCATCAATTGCCCTCGTACCAGATGCGATAGATCGCCCCGGCGAGATCGTCCGACACGAGGATCGAGCCATCGCGCAATTGCGCCACGTCGACGGGACGACCCAGATATTCGCCGTTCTCGTCAATCCAGCCTTCTGCAAAGGGCTCCATCGTGGCGTTTCCTTCATCGTCGATGAAGGTGACCATCACGCGGGCGCCCACCGGTTCCGTCCGGTTCCACGATCCGTGCTGAGCCGAGAAGATAGCATTCTTGTACTTCGCAGGGAACATCTTGCCGGTGTAGAAGGTCATGCCAAGATCAGCGGCATGCGCCACGGTTTCCACGGCAGGCATCACAACTTCGACGGGCACCTCTTCGCCCTTGTACTCATTGGTGCGGACCGATCCGCCACCATACCACGGATGGCCAAAATGCTGGCCTGCCTCGGTCTGACGGTTCAACTCACCCGGTGGGATGTCATCGCCCATGCCGTCGACCTGATTGTCGGTCCACCACAGCTCGCCAGTTTCGGGGTGGAAATCCTGACCCACCGAATTGCGCACGCCGTAGGTATAGACCTCGCGGCCGGTGCCATCGGTGTTCATGCGGATGATGCCGCCGATGCCCCATTTGGTATTGATCTCAAGGTTCTCTTTCGGGGCGACGTTGAAGGGTTGTCCGAGCGAGATATAGATCTTGCCATCCGGGCCAATGTCGCAAACCCGCGCCGTGTGGTTAAAGCTCTCCTGCTCTTCGGGGATCAGATCCCCCTTGGCGACAAGGTTGAAGGCCGCCACATCGGGGCTTTCGTAAAAAAACTCGGCGGCGGGAAAGAGAAGGACGCGGTTTTGCTCAGCGATATAGAGAAACCCGTCCTTGGAAAAGCAGGGGCCATTCGGGATCGAGAATTTCAGCGAGGGCGCAAAATCCTTGACCTCATCCGCCACACGATCCTTGTTGCGATCGGTCACGGACCAGACCTTGTCCTTGCGCGTGCCCACAAAGGTCACGATGCCCTGTGGGCCGACGGCCATATGCCGTGCATCGGGTACGACGGCATAGAGGCCGATCTTGAACCCGTCGGGCAGGCTGATCCCCTCGAGCGTTTTCTTGATCCCTTCGGCATAGTCGCCGCCCTGTTCGATAAAGGTGAAGTCAGTCACGCCGGTCGACTGGAAGTTCGACAGTTTTTCCAGATTGTCCGGCACATTGGCGGCCTGCGCATGGGCAAGCCCGGCGCTGAGCGCCAGAGTGGCGATGGATGACAGCAGATGTTTCATTTGGTTCCTCCCGTTTCAAAATCCGTTTGGCCTGTCCGATGCATGAGGCCCGGACAGGGCCATGATCCTAGACTTCGTCAAGCTGACCCAACGCGCTCTCCCCTTCGCGCGGCTCATGCGAACTATCGTTTACGTTGCATTCGCACGTCCTGACCCTATCGCAGTTTCCGGGCGGGACAAGGGTTTGCTGTCGCTATTCCCTACGACCAAAGTCGGAGGTCTCACACCAATGTTATCGAGACGCCGCCAAGGCCCGCGATGTCACCCTGCACCACGATGGGCGCTTGCACCCATGGCAACCCGTTGAGCGATCCGGTGATCACCACCTGGCCTGGGTGCAAGCCGCCGCAATGGTCCCCAAGGGCCCGCGCGAGCGCGCAGAGCGTGGCAAAGGCATCGCCGCCGGGCACCGCAGCGTCGCCGTCAAGCAGGGTATCGACCCCAAGGGTCAGATGCGCCTCGGCGCGGGTGACGTCGAGGACGTGCCAGTCGGCGCAAGGCGCGCCCAGCACCACAGCGCCGTTGAGTTGATTGTCCAGCATCTTGAGCGCGGCATTAGCGCCCTTGGGATCGGCAAGCCGGCTCTGGACCAGTTCAAAGACGGGCAAGAGCTCGACAGCGTGGCGCAACTGGGCCTCAAAATCGGGGGCGTCCGGATCGGGCAGGGGCGCGATCAGACGAAAGGCGTATTCGAGTTCGACGCCCGCCTCTTCACCCTCTGCCAGTTGGATCGTGGCCGGGCTTTGGTAAATGTCGCGGGCCATGATCGGGGCAATGATGATCGGTGCGCCGGAGGGGCACGCTACCTTGAAGCCGCCCACGGGGCCAAGCTCTGCTGCCACCTCTTCTTGCACCGCAAAAACGCGGTCCCGCGTCAACCCTTCGCCTGCGGACGACGGGAGTTTGGGACCACCGTTTCGCGCCAGAAGCAGCGCCGCCGCCAAGGGGTCGCTCATGCTGCAATCACCGCACCAGAGGCAATCATTGCCTCGATTTGTCCACTGTCATAGCCCGCGTCGCGCAACACCTCGCGACTGTGTTGGCCGAGCAGCGGCGCGGCGCTGCGGATATTGGCGGGGGTCTCGCTGAACTTGACCGGATGGCCGAGGGTCTTGACCGTGCCTGCCACCGGGTGATCCACTTCGACGATCATGTCGCGGGCATGGGCCTGTGGGTCGGCCTGCATTTGCAGAATGTCGAGCACCGGGCCAGCGGGCAGCCCGGCGCGTTCCATCCGCTCCAGCCAGACCTCGGAGGTTGCGTGGCGCAGGTGATCGTTCAGGATCTCTTCGAGTTCCTTGAGATGCTGCATCCGGTCATGGTTCGAGGCAAAGCGCGGATCATCGTTGAGTTCCGGCGCACCGATCACATCGAGAAACCGCAACCAATTGCGTTGGTTGGCGGCCCCCACATTGATCCAGCCATCGGCGGTCTGGAACGCCTGATAGGGGCCATTGAGCGGATGCGCCGATCCCATCGGGCCAGGGGCCACGCCAGTGGCAAAGGCAATGGCGGATTGCCAATAGGTCTGGGTGATGGCCGCCTCGAATAGAGAGGTATCCACCTTCTGCCCCTGCCCGGTTTGCAACATGCGCGCATAGGCGGCCGAAACGCCCATTGCTGCCACGATCCCTGCCGTGATGTCCGAAACCGGTGCGCCGGTCTTGACGGGCGGTCTCCCCGGCCCCTCACCGGTGATCGACATGAGACCGGACATGCCTTGGGCAATCAGGTCAAAGCCGCCGCGCTCTGCATACGGACCCGTACGGCCAAAGCCTGAAATCTCGCAGTAGATCAGGCGCGGGTTGATCGCGCGCAGGTCGTCATAGCCCAGCCCCAGACGTTCCATCGTGCCCATGCGGTAATTCTCGATCACCACGTCGGCCTCTTCCAGCAGGCGGTGCAAGACCTGAACCGCCTCCGGGTCCTTGAGGTTGAGAGCAAGCCCCCGCTTGTTGCGGTTCATCATCATGTAGGCGGCGGATTCACCCTCGATCGCGGGCGGCACAAAGCGGCGGCTGTCATCGCCGTCGGGTTTTTCCACCTTGATCACATCCGCGCCCATATCGGCCAGCATGAGGCCACAGACAGGCCCGGCCATGATATGCGCAAGCTCGATCACCTTCATTCCTGCGAGGGGACCAGTCGCGCTCATGTGCCGCTCCATTCCGGTTTTTGCTTGGCGAGAAAGGATTCCATCCCATGACGGAAATCACGGCTCATGTAACACATCTCGATCAGGTCGGCGTCCTCGACCCGCGTGGCCGCGCTGACGCGGCGCATCGCCTCCTTGGTGGCGCGCAGGGTCAGTGGGGCCATCTGCGCCAGCGTGTCAGCCAGCGCCCCGGCGCGTGCCATCAGCGCGTCTTCATCCTCCAGAACCTCCGTGACGAGGCCGCAGCCCTGCGCCTCCTCCGCGCCGATTAGGCGGGCGGTAAAGATCATCTCGCGCACCCGCCCCGCCCCCATCAGGGACGACAGCCGCGCCAGATTGGCAGCGGCCAGACAGTTGCCAAGCGTGCGGGCAATGGGAAAGCCGAACTTGAGATTGGCGGAGGCGATGCGGATATCACACACCCCGGCAATCGCCGCACCCCCCCCGGTGCACGCCCCGTTGATCGCGGCGACGGTGGGCAATGGGCACCGCTCGACCGCCTCCAGCACACGCTCGATCCGCGCCTCGTAATCCAGCGCATCCTGAGCTTTGTCAAAGGCGCGGAACTGCGTCATGTCGGTGCCCGCCGCGAACGCCTTGCCCCCCGCGCCATGGATCACCACGGCGCGGATACTACCGTCGGTCGGCACTTCGCGGCAGAGGGTTGCCAGGCCTTCATACATTTGAAACGTCAGCGCGTTGCGCGCCTCGGGGCGGTTGAAGGTGATCCAGAGCGTATGGCCCCGGACCTCTGACAGGATCTCGGTCATCTGCACCCCCTTAGCGGTAGAAATATTCGACAAGGAAAAGTGGCACCGAGGGCACATAGGTGCACAGCATCAGTACCGCCAAAAGAACCATGATGAACCAGATATTGACCTTGGACACCTCCCAGATATTCGCCCGCGCCACCGCGCAGGCGGTGATCAACACCGAGGCTACGGGCGGTGTCTGTTGTCCGATGGCAAGGTTCAGGGTGACCACGAGGCCGAAATGCACGGGATCAATACCCGCCGCCGTGATCAGCGGCATCACGATGGGAATCACGAGGATGATCGCGGCGGCAGAGTGCAGGAAGAAACCGATCACAAGGAAGAATACATTGAGAATGAGCAGGATCATCCACTGCTGATCGGTGATGTTGAGAATGCCCTGTGCCAGATGCTGCGGGATCTGCGCACGGGTCAGGAACCCGCCCATCAGCACCGAAGCCGCCACCAGCAGCATGACGACAGCGGTTTGCATCCCCCCGTCCAGCATGGCGCGGCGCAGATGTTTGATATCAATCTGACGATACCACGCCGACACGATGATCGCCGCGATCACGGCAAGACCGGCCGCTTCGGTCGCGGTGACATAGCCGCCAAAGATACCGCCCAGAATGATGATCGGCAAAAGGAACGCAGGCAGAGCGTCAACGAACGTCTCGCGCAGGCGCGGGATGTTGAACGCCTCTTCGGTCGGCAGATTGTAACGGCGGGCAAAGACATAGGCCACGAACATAAGGCCCGCGGCGCCCAAGAGGCCCGGCACCACGCCCGCGACAAAGAGTTGCTCGACCGAGGTATTGGACGAGGCCGCATAGAGGATCATCGGGATCGACGGCGGGATGATGATCGCAAGCGACGCCGAGGACGAGGTGACCGCGGCCGAGAGTTCCTTGGAATAGCCGCGCTTTTTCATCTGCGGAATGAGGATCGATCCCATGGCCGCCACATCCGCCACGGCAGACCCCGAGATTTCGGCAAAGAAGAGCGACACGCCGATATTGACCATGGCCAGACCGCCGCGCACGAAGCCGATGATGGCGGTGACAAAGTTGATCAGCCGGTCGGTGATCCCGCCCGCGTTCATGATGGCCCCCGCCAACACGAACATCGGAATTGCGATGAGCGAGAATTTTGTGGACCCGCTATACATATCAAGGGCGATGGTCACTAGGCTGCTTGGCCCTTCAGTCACCAGAAGACCGAGCACTCCGGCAAGTGCAAGCCCGATGGCAATGGGCACGTTGATGCAGATCATCGCCACGAGGGCCGCGAAAATACCCAGCATCAGCATCACACGCGCTCCTTGTTCTTGGCGAGTTCGGTTTCGACTTCTTCTTCGATCTCGGCATGTTCGAGAGAGATTCCGCGCGACGTCTGAACCCAGTAATTCGGCAGGCTGAGCAATTGGCAGACGATAAAGAGAATGGCCCCGATGGGGATCACCGATTGTGTCAGTTGCACCGGCACCCATGTGAGCGAGGTGAGCGTATCTCCCTCGAGGACCTCGAGCACCTGAAATCCGGCGCGCGCCATCAGCACGAAAAAGAGCAGAACCAGCGCCTCGCCCACCAGAACCGCGAGCATCCGGAACCGGCCAGGAATGGCCAGCAGAACCGAGTCAAATCCGATATGCCGCCGATGCAGCGCCGCAAGCGCGGAGCCGTAATAGGTGATCCACGCGAGCATGATCGCGGCCACCTCGTCATACCACGAAAAGCTCTGGCCCATGAGCCGGGCAATAACGGCAACGATCACGACGATTGTGAGACCGACCATCAAAAGAACAGTGATCCATTCAAGCAGGCGGCTTGCGATCCGGTTGGTTTGGGTGAGGAGAGAGGTCATATGCGCAGCGTTCCGGTGCAAGAGAGGGACCGGCATGGTCGTGCCGGATTAGATCCGCGAAATCCTGTCAGGCTAGGTTGTGACGGCCCCTGTCAGGGACCGTCACGGGGATCGGATCAGCTTGCGTTGCCAAGCGCGAGGACAGAGTCGATCAGCTCTTGTCCGCCCTCGACCTGATCG
>SWCD01006372.1_pt1 | contig 10449 bp, 4 predicted proteins | sample 4693011 | NCBI WGS metagenome assembly SWCD01 (sample SAMN10267278, study PRJNA491770) | bioreactor metagenome | isolation source: DHS bioreactor inoculated with marine | place: Japan: Omine Ridge, Nankai Trough | reverse complement strand
TCCGGTAATCTTCATCCGAAAACCATAGATGATGGATGCAAACTTCGGCAGTAATTCGCTTTTTATCCAAGTGCAGGCTGTTGTCAAACAAGCTCATTTCAGCCTCTGTGGAAAGATGCAGAATGTGCAACCTTGTATTGTGCTTTTTCGCCAAATCGACTGCTTTTGATGAGGATAGAAAACAAGCATTTGAAGACCTGATTAACGGATGAATTTCAGGCGGTGCATCTTCGCCGTACTCCGCAAAATATTTGTTGTTATTTCTACTGATCGTTGCTTCATCCTCGCAATGCACTGCTATTAAAGTGGGTGCTTTACTGAAAATATCTTCCAACGCCCTGTCGTCATCCACCAGCATATTGCCTGTGGATGAGCCCATAAAAACCTTGATACCACACACATCTTTCGGATTGGTTTTCACCACCTCTTCAATATTGTCATTGGATGCACCCATATAAAATGAGTAATTGGCTAATGATTTTTCAGATGCTGCCTGGTATTTTTCTTCCAACAATGCCTGTGTTAACGTATTTGGAATCGTGTTTGGCATTTCCATAAAACTGGTAATGCCTCCTGCAATAGCAGCTTTGCTCTCCGTATACAAATCTCCTTTGTGGGTTAAACCCGGATCGCGAAAGTGTACCTGGTCATCAATTACACCAGGCAGTAAATGTAGTCCATCAGCATCAATGATCTCAATTTCTTGCTCTGCCGGGTGATCGATCGATATGGGTGAATCACTTACCCTTTCAATAAATTCACCATCAACCAGCACATCCCCTTTAAAGATATGGTCTTCGTTTACAATAAAAGCGTTTTTTATTAATTTCTTTGCAGTGGATGCTGGCATGATCAGATTGATTTTACAGGTTTTATTCTGCCCATCATGCCCCGGATGCGTAGTTGAATCACGCCAAAAATGGCTTCTCTGAAAATGCTTTTGTTCATTTTTGAAGTGCCTTCCGTTCTATCCGTAAAAATAATAGGCACCTCAACCACATTGAAGCCCAATTTTACCGCCGTATATTTCATTTCTATCTGAAAAGCGTAGCCTACAAATTTGATTCTGTCCAGATCGATCGTTTCCAGTACTTTTCTCGACCAGCAAACAAAACCGGCCGTGGTATCCATGATATTGAGCCCGGTAACAATCCTTACATACTTGGATGCATAATACGACATCAACACCCTGCCCATGGGCCAGTTCACCACGTTCACACCTTTTATGTAACGCGATCCGATGGCTACATCGTCATCTTTTCCCTTAAGCGCGTCATATAATCGTACCAGGTCTTTCGGGTTGTGAGAAAAATCGGCATCCATCTCGGTAACATACGCGTAATTTCTTTCCAACGCCCATTTAAACCCGGCAATATAGGCCGTTCCCAGACCCAGCTTTCCTTTTCTTTCCAGGATAAAAAGACGGTCTTTAAACTCCGGCATTATAGATTTCACGATGTCAGCCGTACCATCCGGGCTGTTATCTTCAACGATCAATACATCAAATGCTTTTTCAAGACCAAAGACAAACCTGATGATTTTTTCAATGTTTTCTTTCTCGTTGTACGTAGGTATTATGACTAAGCTATCACTCACAGGTTCAGATTTTATCGCACAAAAATAAAAATAATGGTATTACGAATCACTACGGCAAACGAATCTACTTCACAATCAGTTTATAGTTCAGGCTGCCTTTATCGCTTATAATATTCAACAGATACATCCCTTTGGAAAAGCCACTGAAATCGTAACTGATCTTATTGGCTCCAATTCCCGCTATATAGCTGTCGCTGATCAGTTGTTTTCCGGTAATATCCGTAACAACAATTTCCATGTCGAAGTCTTCGATTGCATCAAACGCGATATGAATTTGTTCGGAAGCAGGATTCGGATAAATATTCATTCGACCATTCAGCAGAAGTTCTTCGATACCCACAAATGAAAATGAAAAATTCTGAAGTTCCATCACATTTCCAAAAGCATCCTCTACATTTTGCACAGTGAGTTCATATTCACCGTTTAGCGTTGTTACAGTAAGGTTCACTTGTGATTTGTTGAAAGCATGTTGCATGGCAGCTTCTATTGTCACACCATTATTGATTGTGTAGTTTGAAATGGTTTCCGCGGTAGTTTCTTCTACATCCTCATTAAATAGGATTTTAATATTGGTATTGATCACTGGTGTTACCTCAACCAAAACGGGGCCGTCAGTATCGCCACCTGACATCACATCACTTTCAAAGCGAAGTTCAATTTTCCATTCATCAAAATCATAATTCATGGGACCAATAATGGAATAATACTCACCTTGTGTTGGGTTATATTCAAATACGGCCGTATTGTGAATCCTCAGGTCTCCTGTTCCGTCATTTACTGTCCACATGAAGTAGTTGGCCTGGTAATTATCATCTGTACATAAAGCGCTATTTACTTTCACAAGCACGCTTTCGTGTCCTTCAGATACATTTCCTGTTTGAACAACTACGGGATCGGGCAGGGTGTTATTACCAGATATAAAATAATAATCACTCACATTTTTCAATTCTGTTTTACCATAATACTCATCAATTTCCCCGGTAATGATCACACTATCGCCAACAGATGGATTTCGTCCTGATTCATAAATAAACAAACCATTCCATTCGCCACTGCCATCCTGAATGTAATAATTGTCGCCAAAATTACCGGTTACGATGCCGCTGGTGCTTACAATTTGTTCGTTGTAGGGTGATTCATCCTGTTGCCCCTGGATATCATAAATACTCACCAGGGTTCCGTTGAAAACTTTGGGTACATAATAATTGTAGACTACTGTAGCATGTTCGAATTCGCTATCGGTTGCCACAATTTTGTAGTAAATGGTGGCATCTTCTTCCTGACCGGGAATATCGGCACTGAATTCATCACCCGTAGCCGACATTTGAATTTCGTTTGTCAGATCATCAAAACTTAAACCCCAAAAGATACTGGCAGTTACCTCCCCATTTGTAATACTGGTGATGGTAGCTTTTATACTGACCGGTTCTTCGGCAACTGCAATTTGAGGTAACATCTGTACATCATCAATGCTGATAGGGTTGGGTGAAGCGTCGCCCCATATCAATTGCACAAATTCAGGATTGTCAATAAAAGGATTCCTGTTTTTTTGGAATTGAAAGATCACATTATTCCGGTTCCTTTCAAATGCATCCGGCGGATCCTGCTCGTTCCATTGAAGCAAGGTAGAAAATTTGCCATGCTGTGGCAAGGGGTATGTATGGTTATGATCTACCACTTCAAGGTCCATTTCACCATCATTTCCTTCATAGCGTGTGGCCATATAAAAAATGATACGGGCGATATCACCTTTCACTTCATCCCTTGCCTCCCAGGTGGTATCTGAAAAATAACAACCGGTAGCAACATCGTGCTGCACGCCTCCATTATCGAAATCGAGGTTGCTTTTATCCTGGTTAACTGAAGCTGCCGAAGGTTTCAGGTTGTGCACATCGCCATACATGGGTGGCATATCAGCAAAATTACCATGCGATTTTGCCCATACATGCTCTCGGTTCAGTTGGAGGCCACCGTTGCCATAATCGCCGTTTGGATGCGAAAATCCCGTGTATACCTGGATAACATTATCAGGGTTTTCAGGATCTGCATCAGAAAGCTTAAATATTTCTTTCGAGAAAAAATACGAATAGGGTGTATGCCCTTTGATAATATCGTTTAAGGCTGTTTTCAGTTCTTCTCCGTTTTTGCCGTCGGTACCGTTATAATATCCGGTTTGTTGGGCAAACATGATGGATGCCATTAAAACTGTTAAGACGAGCGCGCTAAATTTCTTCATAATACTCTTTAATAAATTTGATTTATAAACTAATTCTTAATGACAGATTAAATCTCCGGCCCATTCCCATGAAAACGCCTGCCGAATTCGCATCAAAGCCACTTGAGTGCGTTAAATAAGGATCGTTGTTTTGTGCATCGGTAATGAATTTACTGTCTAGCAGGTTAATAATACTTCCACGTACCTGGAATCCAACTTTTTTTATCCACCATGAGTAGCCGGCATGAAAATCGACGACATAATAATTGGGAATTTTCCAGGATTGTTTCGGGTCGCCATTTTCATCAAAAGAACCTGGATACCTTTCCGGATCATAATCCAATGGATTGAATTCAGCATAATGCTTTCCAAACCATGTAAATGAGCCCGAAGCATATAAACCTCTTATAATTTCCCACCTCAGGCTTTCTCTATTCTGAAATTGCGCAGCATCTCCTACATATAAGCCTCTGGCGTCGAATGGCCTGACGCCAATCTGCTGCCCATTATCATCATAAATTCGGGCGGTATCTGCTGATGTCCATATCCAGTCTCCTAATGACAGCAGGCTTTCGAATGTCAGATTATCTAAAATTTTCCATGCAAATTCAAACTCAGCGCCCATATGCCGGGCATTCATATCATTGATGTTTACACTATAAAATTCACCATCGATGGAAACTGACATTGCTCTGTCGGCAGGTTTATTCAGCCATGATGTATAATACGCATTCACATTTAATGTAAACCGGGGTTGGAAATAACTATAGCCCAATTCAATGGCACGGACCTGTTCATTTTTTATATCCCTGAACAGGGTATTGCTACGGTCATACACATTATTAAATCGCTGTGCTTTGGAAATAAAACCGAGGTTCATAAACACATTCATGCTTTCGCTCAGGTTATAATTGGCGCCTGCTTTAACTGTAAAACCCGGAATATACTTCCAGGGTGTTTCGTTGGCTTCTTCCTCGGGCGCATGGGGTAAAAAGTAATCTACCCGTTTATAACCCGACATGGAGCCGGTAACATTTAAAAATGCACTCAGATTACCACGCATATATTCTATTTGTGCGAATACGCCGCCCCATCTTACAAGCGCGTCATTATAGTATCCAATTTTGTCACCTACGAATTTTTTGGTGGTGTCGTTATTTTCATTCTGGTTCCCGTCGTCCAAAAAATAGTTACCTCCAAACAGATCGGCTACTTCACGGTAATGTTCTCCTTTGTAGGTTCTTAAATCCAAACCGCCCGATATGGAAATAGATTTACTCAAGGAGTAATCAAATGTGGAGAGCAATCCCAACCAGAAATGGTTGTTCATCGCGTTGCGCATGATGTTGGAGGATACCTTTGTCGAGTTGAAATAAGGTGGGATCAGGTTGAGATTGGAATTGTATTGCTTTTGCAAATCCTGCTGCCAGGTAACCGTGTCATTACCGGGTGTTGTTGAAAAAGACTGTCCTCCGCCATTTCCAAGAGACAAATACAAAATGTTAGAGATGTACAACTTTTCACTGACGCTCCAGAAATCACGCAGGCTGAACATTGGTTTATGATAAAAGTTATTGGCTGTACTTGTTGGTTCGGCACCGGGAAAGATTGTATCTGTGTCAGTAATATAGGCCCTGCTCAGGTAACCCCAATTAGGGTTGTATCTCAATCCCCGGTTCACTGGCAGCCCATTGTTTTTAAGGTTATTGATAAACTCCTGTGTCATACCGGCTTCAAGTGCATAATCCGTATCAAATGTGGCGATGTACTTTTTATAACTACGCTGCCCATGTTCCTGGGGCGCACCCATAGCAGTTACACTTAACATGTGCTTACCTATTTCTTTGTCAACCCGTAAAAAATAAAACCATCCTTTGGTCCAGGTCTGATCTACCCAGCCATCACCTCTTTTATAGGATCCTGCAAAGGTAACACCCCAGCCGTTTGCTAATCGTCCGGTTGTCAGTCCCAGGGTTGTGCGCAGATATCCATCGCTACCAACTTCCTGTTTCAGGCTGATACCTTTTTTATTGTCGATTCCTTTTGTTGCGATATTGATGGTACCTCCCACTGATGGAATGGCCAATTTTGAAGCTCCTAAACCCCGCTGCACCTGTGTATAGCGCATCACCGCATCCAATCCGAACCAGTTTGACCAATATACCCAGCCATTTTCCATGTCGTTCACCGGGATGCCATCCAGCATGACTGCCACATTCCGTTGGTTAAAACCGCGAATGTTTATCCTGGCATCACCGTCGCCGCCACCGGATGCTGTTGCATATACACCCGGGGTTGCATTCAATATGAGGGGGATATCCTGTGCTGCAAGTTGTTCCTCGATCTGAACTGGGGAAATATTGGAAAATGCAATAGGTGTCTCTCTTGTTTTTGCCACATCGCCCACCACTTCAACTTCACTTAGGGTGATGGTTTTTAAGCGGAAATCAATGAAGAGGTTTTTCCCGGATACTGTAATTTGCTTGCTTTGTGGCTCAAAGCCTACATAGGAAACACTAAGTTCATAGTTACCCTGAGGTAGGGTCAGGCTATACGCACCATCCATATCAGTTACCACACCCAGACCCGGTCCGTACACCACATTTACACCAATTAAAGGTTCGCCTATTTCATCTGTAACGGTGCCGCTAACAGTTCTGTTTTGCCCGTATACGACAATGGTCAAAGCCAATAATATCAGTGTTATAAAATATTTAACGTTCATACAGCGGTAATTTAATGGCAAAAAAATTATGCGACTGAAATTTTCATTTCAATAGATTATTGATCATTATAAATCATGCGATATCAGCATTCGCAGATTTGAATGATTTTATTTGAAAAGTAGCTTTTTGGTTTGTACCTGTCCTGATTTTAAGGAGATTTTAACCAGAAATAAACCCTGAATTTGAGCACTTACGTTTAAATGGACGTTATTTATCTGCCCATCAAAATCTTTAAAATCAATCAATTTTCCGGTCAGATCAAATATCTCCACCTTCTTAACAGCTTCTTCCGAATCAATGGAGAATTTTCCATTCGTTACGGGGTTTGGATACATATGAATATTTGAAACAAGCTTGTTTTCATCCACATCCAGATATGTACAGTAGCAGTTGTGAAAACCAAGTGAATCAAAAGTATTTACAGGGATGGAATCCCACTCTACATCAACTATAAAATAAGGTTCAGGATTTTGTTTTACACCTTGGGTTATCGCATGCTTTCTAATGAGTGTATTATTCTCTGTCCATGATAACCAGAACAGTGGCCCTACGATATAATTCTGAATGGTATATTCTGTTGGAACACCGCCACTATTATAGGTAATGGTGGTATCATTCAGATTTCCCCACCCGTTGTCGTCGCTGGTCATAGGTGGGCCTACTTTTCCAATAATGTCGACAATTGTACCATCAATCTTTTCGAGGGTAACTGCATCATTCCCATTAAAATACATCATTCTGTTAACCTCATAAACAGGGCAAAGAAATGTATCCGCTTTCAACATAAGGGCTGAGTCTACAGGTTGCTCCAGATCGGTGCCATTCGGGTCTCTTTTGTCAAGAACCACCACAAAGGTGCTTTTTGATTGTATGGTGCCTCCCAGTGCAACATCATAAGGGGTTGTACCGCCATTGCTGTACCTTACCAATTTATAGTTCCCCATGTCGATTGGTTCATTGGTGGGGTTAAATAATTCCAGTGCTTTGTTGTTTCCCGAGCCTTCCACGTATTCGGAAATAAAAAGGTCTGAGCATTCCTGTGCGAAAATGCCCATGCCAAAAAATAAGGAAACAATAATGAGTAATGATTTTTTCATAGATAAATTTTTTACTTTAATAAATTGATTTGACCTACAAAAATAGTGATAAATCAGCAGGTGCCGGTATAATTTTGTGATATAATTGTTAACTGTGAAACAACTTTGAAGGATTATAAAATGAGCCGGCTTTTTACTCATTTGAAATCATTTCAGATCCCTCAAACACCCTTGACAAATAAAGAATCCCGCGTTTTACCGACCGAACCCCATCAAACCTGAGGCTTAATTTTCCATTCTTTTCTTTCAACACAACGTCATTTGGGTGGTTTTGAATAAACTGTAATACCTTTCCAAAAGTCTCCGATTGGAAATAGGGAGCATCTTGATTGCCGGTAAAAGTACCCGACATATAACCGAATTTAAGCACCAGTTTTTCAATGCCCAACGCTTTAGCTGCCCACCGCAGCCGCAATGTTTGAATCAACTCGGATGCCTCTTCAGGCAGAGGACCAAAACGATCCACCATGTTTTTCTCGAAAGCTTCCAGTTCCGATTCCGTTTCAATATTATCAAGCTCTTTATATAGGTTCAATCGTTCCTGCACCGAAACCACGTAATGCTCCGGAATCAATAGCTCCAGGTCGGTTTCCAACTGGCATTCGGATGCGTGGGCTTTTTTTATCTGCTCTTCTGTAAATAGATCCTTGAATTCGGTTTCTTTCAGCTCTGCAATGGCTTCATCCAGGATTTTCTGGTACATCTCGATGCCTATTTCAGAAATAAAACCGCTCTGCTCGGCACCAAGTATATTTCCGGCACCACGTATATCCAGGTCCCGCATGGCGATATTAAATCCACTACCCAAGTCGGCGAATTCCGAAATGGCTTCAAGCCTTTTCCTGGCTTCCGAAGTCAGTGTGGAAAGGGGTGGTGACAAAAAAAAACAAAAAGCTTTTTTATTCGACCTGCCAACCCGACCACGTAATTGGTGGAGGTCGCTCAGTCCATAGTTTTGCGCATCATTGATGATGATGGTATTGGCATTGGGAATATCAAGTCCCGACTCGATGATCGTGGTTGCCAGCAATACATCGTAGTCACCATCAATAAAATCCACCATGATCTGTTCCAGTTTGGCACCTTCCATCTGCCCGTGTGCCACACCGATTCGCACACCAGGCACAAATCGCTTCAGCATATCATATACTTCCATGATGTTTTGCACCCGGTTATGGACAAAAAATACTTGGCCGCCTCTCGACACTTCATAAACGATGGCATCACTGATCACCTCTTCGCCAAACGACCTCAATTGCGTTTGTACAGGGTAGCGGTTGGGTGGTGGTGTGTTGATGATGGACAGATCTCGTGCGCCCATCAAAGAAAACTGCAGTGTACGCGGAATGGGAGTAGCCGTGAGGGTAAGTGTATCAATATTAGCCCGCAACTGCCGGAGTTTTTCCTTGGCCGACACCCCAAATTTTTGTTCTTCGTCGATGATAAAAAGTCCTAGGTCGCTGAATTCGATGTCCTTGCTTAAAAGCCGGTGTGTACCAATCAGAATATCCAGTTTGCCTTCTTTCAATCGTTGCAAAGTCTCTTTTTGTTTTTTTGTGCTTTTAAAGCGATTGATATAATCTACCGTCACCGGAAAATCGCTTAAACGTTCTGAAAATGTTTTATAATGTTGTAGGGCAAGAATGGTGGTAGGTACCAATACTGCTACCTGTTTGCTGTCGGTTACCGCTTTAAACGCTGCCCTGATGGCCACTTCCGTCTTCCCGAAGCCTACATCGCCACAAACGAGGCGGTCCATGGGAGATGGTGCCTCCATATCTTTTTTCACATCCAGTGTCGATTTCAACTGGTCGGGCGTATCTTCATAAATAAAAGAGGCTTCCAACTCGTTCTGCAGGTAGGTATCCGGCATAAATTCAAAGCCTTTCGAAGCTTTGCGCTCGGCATACAACTTGATCAGATCGCGGGCGATATCTTTAACCCTTTTCTTGGTTTTAGCTTTGAGATTATTCCACGCATTCGATCCGAGTTTATTCAATACCGGTGGTGTGCCGTCCTTGCCTACATATTTTGATATCCGGTGCAGTGAGTGGATGCTGATATACAGCAGATCATTGTTTTTATAGATCAGCCGGATGGCTTCCTGCTTTTTGCCATCATTGTCGATGATCTGCAAGCCATCAAACTGCCCTACCCCATGATCGATGTGTGTGATATAATCTCCCTGTTTCAGGTCGTAGAGCTCTTTAATCGACAAAGACTCTTTTCTTCCGAAGCCTTCACGCAGGTGAAATTTATGGTAACGTTCGAAAATCTGGTGATCGGTATAACACAGCAGTTTCACATCATGATCGATAAATCCAGAACTAAGGTTCATGGTCAATGAAGTAAAATGCGCTTTGCCACTTTCTGGATGATCTTTTTGAATGTCCTCAAATATCGCATACAGCCTTTCCGTTTGTTTGGCATTGTCCGACAGGATGTAATTGGTGTATCCCTCTCCTGATTTTTCAACCAGGTCATTGATCAATAAATTAAACTTTTTGTTAAATGCCGGTTGCGGACGTTGATTGAAATGAACAACATGGCTTGTTTTGTAGTAATTGGCATGGCCGAATTCAATGGTTTTGAAATGTTCGAGCTGATCGATAAACTGATCTCCATGGGTGAATAAAACAGATGGTGCTGCCTGTTGCAATTCCTTTCCAAAACGGGTGTAAGTTTCGGTCGCTTTTTTAAATTCCTTATCAATACGTTCACTGGTGAAAGAAACATCATGTACCCAGCAAATTGTTTTAGGTGGCATATAATCCAGAAAACTGACACGTTTTTCTTCAATTTTCCGATCCTGCAC
>SWCD01022018.1_pt2 | contig 10476 bp, 6 predicted proteins | sample 4693011 | NCBI WGS metagenome assembly SWCD01 (sample SAMN10267278, study PRJNA491770) | bioreactor metagenome | isolation source: DHS bioreactor inoculated with marine | place: Japan: Omine Ridge, Nankai Trough | reverse complement strand
ACAGGATTTCGCCGAAGACTTTATCAAATCGCGTTTTGAACGAGTGCCGGGCGTATCGAACTCCGACGTTCGAGGCGGGCGCGAGGAAGAGTTGCAGGTGATCGTCGACCCTCAGAAACTCGCCGCTCGACGGTTGACGATCTACGATATTCGCAATGCGCTGCGCGAGCAGAACCGAGACATCTCGGCGGGCGATTTATGGGAAGGAAAACGCCGTTACGTCGTCCGCACGCTGGGCCGTTTCCGCGCCCCGGAACAGGTCGGAGACGTGATCGTCGGTCAAGGCCAGTTCGGTTCGCCAATCTATCTGCGCGACGTGGCCACAATTCAAATCGGATTCAAAAAGTCAGCCACCGTCGCCAAAAATTTTGGTGTGCGGAGCCTGTCAGTCACGGCGGTACGTGAAACAAGTGCCAATGTCCTGCAGGTAATGGAGGGCTTGCGCACCGCACGCGACGAACTCAATCGCAACTTGCTTTACGATCGCGGGCTCGAATTAATTCAGGTCTACGATCAGACCGAGTACATCTATTCGGCCGTCGATTTGGTCGTCTGGAACATCATCGTCGGTGCGATCTTGACCGTCGGTGTGCTCTTGATTTTCCTCCGCAGCGGCCGAGCTACACTGGTCATCGCGCTGGCCATCCCGACCAGCATCATCGGCACTTTCCTCATGCTGAACTTAATGGGCCGATCGCTGAACGTGATCAGCCTCGCTGGGCTCGCCTTTGCGCTGGGAATGCTGGTCGACAATGCGGTGGTGGTGCTCGAGAACTGCTATCGGCATGCGCAGCTGGGTGACAACTCGTTCCAGGCGGCTGTCCGCGGCGCCAAAGAAGTCTGGGGCGCGGTCGTTGCCTCGACACTAACGACACTCGCCGTATTCCTGCCCGTCCTTTTTGTACAGGAGGAGGCGGGCCAACTGTTTCGCGACATTGCCTTGGCCATCAGTTCCGCCGTCGGCCTCTCGCTAGTCGTTTCGATCACCGTGATCCCTGCGGCGGCAGCGCGATTATTGCGGCGCAGATCAGCACCGGACGGTAGTGGCAATGGCCAGCTCATCACGGCCACTTCAAGTCGCCTATTTCGGCTCGTCGATGCTTTTGGAAATCGATCAGTCGACCTGATAGTGGGAATCAACCGATTCCTACAGCGGAGCATACTGCTTCGACTCGCTATGGTCATCCTGTTTGTCGGAGCGGCCATCGGGCTGAGCTATCAACTGAAGCCGCAGGTCGAATACCTGCCTCCCGGCAATCGAAACCTCGTGATTGCCATCATGCTGTTGCCGCCGGGTTACAACATCGACCGCGCACTGGAATTCGGTAACGAACTGGAGCAGGCGATTCGACCTTACTGGGACGTCGACCTTGACGATCCGAGCTCGCGAGAACTCAAGTATCCGCCGATCAGTGACTACTTCTTCTATGCCCGCGGTGCCCAGGTCTTTATGGGGCTCCGTTCGGCTGACAATCGCCGCACCGGGCAATTAGCCGACTTGATCCAGGAAGTTACCGGCGACTCTCCAGGCGTCATCACGCGAGCATCGCAACGCAGTCTCTTTCCTCGCAGCCTGGGAACCGGACGCAGCGTCGACATCGAAATCACCGGCTCTGAGCTGGAAGTGTTGATCGATGTCGGCAAGAGAGTATTCGCACAAGTTCCCAAACGGGTCGTGCTGACCCTCGACGTACCGATTAACGAGATAGAGGAATCGGACAAGGTCGTGCGTCGTGACGATGAACGTGGAATCGCGACGGTCCAACGAGGCGCCCGCGCCTTTCCCGAGCCCAGCCTGGAACTGAACAGTCCCGAGATTCATTTGGTGCGCAAGACCAAACGAGCGTTCGATATGGGTGTCTCCACGGCAGAAATCGGATACACCGTCAATGCATTAGTGGATGGGGCCTACGCGTCAGACTACTACATCGGTGGTAAAAAAATCGACTTAACGATCCTGGGACACTCGCAGTTTGCCGAACGGACCCAAGATCTCGGCAGCCTTGAGGTCGCAACCCCGTCAGGCGATCTCACCCGGTTGGATGGCCTGGCAACGCTGGAATTCGCGGGCGGTCCGGAAGAAATTCTGCATCGCGAACGCCAGCGCGCTATAACGATCTCCGTAACCCCGCCCATCGAAATGCCGCTGGAACAAGCGATTAATCTGATCGACCAGGAGATCATTCGCCCCGGATTTGAATCGGGTGATATCCCGCCAGAATGTCAAATCAATATGGCAGGCACCGCCGACAAGTTGGTCGCGACCTGGAGAGCATTGCGCTGGAACTTCCTGCTGGCACTGCTGGTCACTTACTTGCTGATGGCAGCACTGTTCGAATCGTGGCTCTATCCGTTCGTGATCATCTTAACGGTCCCGCTGGGAGCGGTGGGGGGGTTATTGGGATTGGGCCTGCTGAATCAGTACCTCAAGCTGTTCCCCTACTCGATGCCACAGCAGCTTGATGTACTGACCATGTTGGGTTTCGTGATCCTGATCGGGACAGTGGTCAACAACCCGATTCTGATTGTCCACCAGACAATCAACCATATGCGACTCGATCACATGCCGCCGAACGCATCGATTTTGGCTAGTGTACGGTCACGCATTCGCCCTATCTTCATGACGACGATCACCACGGTATTGGGACTCTGCCCACTGGTCCTGTTTTCCGGTGCCGGCAGCGAACTATACCGTGGCCTGGGTGCCGTGGTACTCGGCGGCCTGACGGTGTCGACGATCTTCACACTGATTCTTGTTCCGACTCTTTTGAGCCTGATGCTGGAAGCACGTATCTGGTTGCTGGGAAGCGGAACCTCGACACCGATTCATCCCACCATACCGATCGATTCGCCGGTGGAAGAACCTGTTTCCGCTCCGGTCGAGTAAGCCGGCAGGTCGCATGTAGGGTCGGTGTAGGGTGTGCCAAGGTCGCCGATAGCGAGCGCCGGCACACCAGATTGCCCCTCTGGCTTTTCCTCTGAAGCTTGGCAGCTTCAGTTACGCATAAAACGCTCCCAGGTATTTTGGAAGAAGTACCTAGGAATAACACCTAGATGTATTTTGATACGCAATGCACAAGCCCCCATTCCCTTCCATTTGAATCGCCCTAGACCAATCAGCTGTTCTGGATGAGTACCCCTTATGGAATCTCCTGCGGGCGTCTCGCCATAATTAATTTGACAGTGTTTCAACGGGGGGGCCATAATGCGATTGCGGTTGTAGAGGTCATGAGCACCGTTGGTCGTGACCGCTCGATCGCCGACAAGGTTGTTTGGGGTTATTCATTTCGCCGCCGATGTTCCGACTATGGCCAGTAACTTGCATACTCCGACGCGAAATCAAGAGGCGTATTGGGTATCGATACTGTTCGCCTCACTGGCAGTTCTGTTAGCTTTCGGGCCACTGCAATTTGAAAGTCCCGTAGCGCCCGCAACGCCGGTCTCCGATTCGGCAACGGCCATGACGCCGGTGCGGCAGCCGACGTTACGACCTCTGTACCAGGTGGGCGCATTCAAGTACGAATGCCGTGAATGCCACCGCAGTTCCCCTACGCCCAATACCGCGGGCCACGAATTCACCAAGCATACCGACATTCATCTGGCGCACGGTATCAACACGCGGTGTCTCAACTGCCACCATCCGACAAATCGGGAAGTCTTCGTCGATGACTTTGGCGGGGAGATTCCCTGGGACCAACCTCAGTTGGTGTGCGCCAAGTGTCATGGGCCTGTCTACCGCGACTGGCAACACGGTTCTCACGGTCGGATCAACGGCTATTGGGACAAGTCGCGTGGAGAGCAGGTTCGCTTGAAGTGCATCGCCTGCCACGACCCACACCACCCGCCGTTTCAGCCACTTGCTTCGACCCCGCCTCCTCACACCTTGCGGATGACGCCACCAAGCGATTCGCCTCACGCAGGCGTGCGCAATCCCTTGCGACTCACCGACACGCTGCCGGCCGCCGACCATACTGGGCACGCCAATAGGGAGGTTAACGATGAGTGATATCGAACGCCCATCGACACCCGAATCAGAAACGGGTGAGCCAGGCAGAGAGGTGACGCGCCGTCACTTTCTCTCCGGGGGTTTGGCGGCCCTGTCGGGCGTTTCTGCTCTGGCGGTTGCGGCCTCACCGCTGCGACACCTCGATCCTGACGACCTTCCTTCGCTGGAGGAATTTCTCCAACGGCATTACAAGGAATTGACCGAGGAAGATAAGCAGCAGGTGTTTCAGCGCATTCGGGATGAGGTTCGACAACGTCACGGTGTGGAGGCGGTACTCAATGACCCGCCGCCGCTGGACGGAGTTGAGTTCGTATATGGACTGAATATCACCCGCTGTGTCGGGTGCCGGCGGTGTGTTCACGCGTGCGTGCGCGAGAACAACCAGTCGCGGGCGCCCGAGATTCAGTACATTCGCGTACTGGAGATGCAGAAAGGCAGCATCGACGTCGAGAGTGCCGACCACTCATACGAGCACGCATCGTTACCGCATCCCGACAAATACTACATGCCGGTGCAGTGCCATCAATGCGCCAAGCCGCCGTGCGTGAAGGTGTGTCCGGTGGAAGCAACGTGGCAGGAACCAGACGGCATCACCGTAATCGACTATGACTGGTGCATTGGCTGCCGGTATTGCGTGGCCGCTTGTCCCTATTGGGCTCGGCGCTTCAACTTTGCCGAGCCGCATATTCCGGAGGGCGAGTTAAATCGGGACATGGCGTACCTGTCGAATCGTCCGCGGCCGAAGGGAGTCACAGAGAAATGCACTTTCTGTCTTCATCGAACGCGACAAGGACGGCTTCCAGCATGCCTTGAGGTTTGCCCGACCGGTTCGCGCAAATTTGGCAACGTGCTCGATCCAGACAGCGAGGTTGCCTATATCCTGAAGCACAAACGCGTTTACGTATTCAAGGAAGAGGTGGGTACCATCCCTCGCTTCTTCTATTACTTTGACGAACGCGGGAGTCGCTATCGCGACCCCCTGGCTGACGAACCTGCCGAGGTGGATGGATGAAAAAGTACCTCTTGTTTCTCTGGGATTGCTTTCGGCTGAGCTTCGCCGGCGACTGGCGCTATCATCTATGGATGAGCGTACTGACAGTGATCGCGCTGATTGGCTTTCACAGCTATTGCTACCAACTCGTGCATGGATTGGTCACCACCGGCATGACCGACCAAGTTTCCTGGGGAGCTTATATCGCCAACTTCACCTACCTGGTGGGGCTGGCGGCGGCGGCCGCCATGCTGGTGATTCCGGTCTATATTTATCGCAATTTGCACTTGCACGATGTGGTGATCTTTGGAGAACTGCTGGCGGTATCGGTCATCTTCATGTGCCTCATGTTCGTGACCGTTGATTTAGGGCGTCCCGATCGTTTCATGCATTTGTTCTGGCGTTTTAATTTCCCGATGTCGATGCTGACCTGGGACGTCATTGCATTGAACGGATACCTATTATTGAACCTGCACATCTGTGGATACTTGATCTATTGCGCCTATTGCCAGCGTGCGCCGTCACCGGTGTTCTATGTGCCGTTTGTTTTCACCGCGATCATCTGGGCTGTGAGCATCCATACGGTGACGGCTTTTTTGTACGTGGGGCTTGGCGGTCGGCCTTTTTGGAATTCAGCGATTATTGCTCCCCGATTTCTCGCCAGTGCTTTTGCCGCGGGCCCGGCTTTTATTATTTTGACGCTGCAGATTGTGCGGCGATACACCTATCACCAAGTCAACGACGAGGCCCTGTATACATTGCGCCGGATCGTACAGGTCGCCATGATCATCAACATGTTCCTGTTGGCCTGTGAACTGTTCACGGAGTTCTATACGGACTCGACGCACGTCGCGTCGGCACGATACCTCTATTTCGGCCTGCGTGGGCGAGCCGCGCTGGTACCGTGGATCTGGTCAGCCATCGGCATGAATTGTGTGGCGCTCGTCTTGCTGCTGCTCCCAACCTCGCGTGGCCTCGGAACGCTAAATGTCGCTTGCGTATTGTCGATTATCGGGATCTGGATCGAGAAAGGCATGGGGCTGATCGTTCCAGCATTTGTCCCTACGCCGCTGGGCGAAGTGGTTGAGTACACTCCGACGATCCATGAGATCCTGATTTGCTTTGGCATCTGGGCACTCGGACTTTTGATCTACACAATCCTTGTCCGCGTTTCTGTGCCCGTGCTCGCCGGTGAAGTCACCTTTGCCGGACGAGGCTCCTCGGGCTCGTAATGCCCAAAGCAACACTGGCATAGCCAGTGCCACGGGAGTTGCACGACAGACATTGCTCCGTCGCAATGGCAGAGCCCACCATTTCAAAAACTTCCACATTCCGTGGGAAATCACCTGCCTGGTGGCGTCATAATGGCAGATGGCTCGACGTGGATACCCAAACGGCAGCCCCGACGTGCGGTGAGCAATGGCGCAGAAAATCGATCCACAGCTCCTGGAACAGTTGATGCACGACCACAGTGCCGCGCTGGAACTGTTCGCTGCGCAGTGGACGATGGCACCAGAAGACTGCGTGCAGGAGGCGTTTTTACAGCTGATGCGTCAGCGGCAGGTGCCGACGAACACGTTGGCCTGGCTCTATCGAGTGGTCCGCAACCAAGCCCTCAGCTGGCGACGCGCCTTCCAACGGCGGCGGCGGCGCGAGTCGATTGTGGCAGCCGAGCGTAACAGCTGGTTCACCTCACCACGGTGGTCCTCCGCCGAACTACAAGAGGTCACTGCCGCGCTCTGCGAAATCGACGAGCAACTGCGTGAAGTCGTGATCGCTCGAGTCTGGGGCGGTTTGTCGTTTGAAGAAATTGCGGTGGTGATCGCCACATCGACCAGTACCGCCCATCGCCGCTATGAAGCGGGACTACAGAAGCTGCGCGAAAGGTTGGGAGTACGATGGAACACGAAGACAAAATCCGCGACCGCTTAGCCGATCTGGAAAGTGCCTTGCAGGACCTCGCTCCGGCACCGGCTCGCCTCGACCCGGCTCGCACGCTCTACCTGGCAGGCCAGCAGTCGATGCGATCCCATCAGCGATGGCGAACTTTCTGGCCTCTGGTATCGGCTTGCCTGGCAGTGACCTGCATGGCGATGGGAGTCCGCCTGGCGAGTCCGGTCGATACGAAGATCGTTTACGTCCCCGTCAAAACGGCTGTGGAAGAATCGATCGACAACCAACCTGCTCGCCCCCAGGAACGAGAACACGTTTCGCCACCTGCCGCACGCGACCAATACCCACAGCCAAACCGCACGGAACTAGCGAATGCCAGTCAAACCGATTCCCATCCTAGCGCTGCGGCCTGGCAGGCACTGATGGAGAGTCGCCGGTGGCAGGCCCAGGTACAAGACGACTCCGTGAACGAGAATACCACACCAGGAGAACCGGCTGCCATCGAAGTGGTTACCAGCCGCAACTGGCGACTCATGCTGACAGACCAAAGTCCCGGCGAACGATTTCGCACGCTGGCAGAACCATTTCGCCAGCCGGCCACGCCGGCGATTCAATACTGGACATCACTCATTCCGACGAGAGGATCCTAGTCATGCCAAGGCATCTACAATTTGGCTTAGCCTGCTGCACTGTCCTGGTTTGCTGCTTCCTGCAACAACAAGTTGTCGGCGACGACCCGGCAGCGGCGCCGGACCCACTGCCGGTCGTGGCGATCTCGACGATCCCCCAGCCAGAACCTGATCCGCCGCTGAAATACTCACTGACCCCCACCTACTCGGAAGTCCAGGAAGGCAACGCCGCCACGTGGTATTACCGAGCGATCTTGCTGATACCTCGTGAGAAGGAGAAACGATTTGGGGACGAGCAGACCGCATGGATAGCATTGCCCATCGAGCAGTTCCCTCAAGACAAAGCCCGTGAATGGCTCGAGCCGTATCGAAACTCGCTGCGCGAACTCAAGACAGCTACCTATCGTGACCACAGTAACTGGAACCAGGGTATACGGCACATGAAGGGTACCGAGGCACTCAGCTTCCTGCTCCCCGAACTTCAGGAGATGCGCGAACTCGCCCGCGTCCTGCAAATCAAGTCGCGGCTGGAGATCGCCCAGGGTCAATTCGAGGACGCGCGAGATACGCTCACCATGGGCTACCAAATGGCCGCCAACCTATCAAAATCGCCTATTTTGATCAGCGAACTGGTGGCTGTTGCGGTCGCCAACACCATGAACCAATCGGTCGTTGATTGGATCAATGCGGATGGCCCCAACCTGTATTGGGCGCTCGCTAGCCTGCCCCGGCCACTGGTCGATACTCGCCTGGCGCTTCAGCAAGAGATGAACCTGCCGTTACAGGTGTTTCCCTACTTAAGCGACCCCGAGTCGATTTCGTACACACCGCAACAATGGCGTCAGGTAATCGGTGAATCAATCCCGGAATTTTCGGCCATTACCAGCAACCATCCCGCTTCGACATCCAACTTAATGGCACAGACCATGGCCACGGGCATTATTCTGGCTGGCTATTCATCCGCCAAACAAGCACTGATCGACAGCGGCATGGATGCCAAACAAGTGGAGGCCATGCCGGTGGGCCAGGTGATCGCAATCCGCACGGCTCGTGTTTACCGCAAGGTTTACCACGAGTCCCTCAAATGGACTCTACTACCCTATTGGCAGTCATATCGGCAAATGCAGACTTCGTTCCAAACGTTGCGTGACGAGGGGTACCTCGAACCGTACGGTAGAACGTCGGGTGTGCTGCCTATCGCTTCCGTATTCCTACCGGCCATCGAACCGGCGATTCTGGCACCGACTCGCATGCAACGCGACATTGCCGTGCTGCAGACCATCGAAGCTCTTCGCATGGCAGCGGCCGAGGTTGGCGGAAAGTGGCCCAACGCTTTGAGCGAGCTACAACAATGCCCTGCGCCACTGGATCCAATCACCGGCGCTTCGTTTATCTACAAAGTGGAGCACGGAAAGGCTGTACTGGAGCTTCCGCCGCCTGAAGGAAAACCAGCAGACACATTCGGAAAACGTTATGAGGTTTCGCTGGGTGCGCAGCAATAGATCGCAGGCTCCATGTGGTTGTGGCACCTTGCCGCAACTCGCTGAACTTAGCGACACCACCTTGCAGCGCCCCTGACACTTAGCGACGATAGTCAACTTGCGAATGCACTTGAGAGACTTTCCGACAACAACACTCACCAGCCAAGCAATACATTGGACAGGAGTATGATCATGCGGACACGAACCCTTCTCCCCATCTTGCTGGCGCTCGCAACATTCGCCCTCGCTCCGCAGGTTGCCCTGGCCGTACCACCAGATGCGCCGGTTGAAGTGGTCAGCGCATACACGGACAACCAGACGTTTCTGATCGGAAGACTGGACGTTCAAGCGTTGCCGCTCGCCGAACTCCAGCAACGCGTCTCGGAGTTCTTGCGCGAACTGATCGACGATCCGACTTTCCACGAGGGACTGGACGCGAATACGAAACCGGTCATCGGGCTGCGTGACGCCTTTGTCCAAGCAGGTGGACAGGATATCTACGTAATTGTCAGCATGGCAGACCTTCCCTATCAACCGCCGTTTTTCGTGGTAACGTCGTCGTCGCCCGAAAAGCAGTCGGTCCTGGAAGGGATGATTGGCCAATTGATTCGTGGAGCGAGTCCGGCAATGGAAGTGCGCAAAGTAGCCGACAATCGGCTGCTTATCGGCACCGCATTCACGCTCGACCGCGTTGTGGCGTTGAAGACCAAACCCCGCCCCGAAGTGGCGGCAGCCTGGAAAGCAGCCAGCAAAGCTCCCATCCAACTGGTGCTCGCCCCCAGCGCAGATCATCATCGCGTGCTCCAAGAAGCGTTCCCTCAGTTTCCACGCCCCTGGGAACAACTCAACGGCCAGACCATTAGCGATGGTGTTCAATGGGCTGTACTTTCACTCAACGCATCACCACAACTCAAAGCGGAATTAGTGGTCGAATCCAAGACCGATGCGGCGGCCCAACAGCTCAAGGAACTAGCCATCTCGTCGTTGGCCCAACTGGCCGAATTCCCCGAACTCAAAAAGATCGTACCCGACGCACAGCAACTGTTTGCACTGATCGAACCACAAGTGGCGGGCAAACGGGTGCGCGTGAACTTGACCGAAGACACCAAGACCATCGAAGCCCTAGTAAAACCGCTCATCGCAGCCATTACTGCGGCTCGAGGCAGCGCCAAACGTATGCAGTCGATGAACAATCTCAAACAGATCGCTTTGGGTATGCACATTTACCATGACAGCAACAAGCGATTCCCCGCGGCAGCTTCCTATGACGCCGAAGGCAAGCCGCTGCTAAGCTGGCGCGTGCACCTGCTGCCGTATATTGACCAGAAGGCACTCTACGACCAGTTCAAGCTGGACGAACCGTGGGACAGCGATCACAACAAGAAACTGGCCCTGATTATCCCAAGCATTTATCTCAACCCCAGCCTGAACTTGAAACCGGGCATGACATCGTATGTCGTCCCGGTAGGTGAAGGG
>SWCD01007935.1_pt1 | contig 10508 bp, 7 predicted proteins | sample 4693011 | NCBI WGS metagenome assembly SWCD01 (sample SAMN10267278, study PRJNA491770) | bioreactor metagenome | isolation source: DHS bioreactor inoculated with marine | place: Japan: Omine Ridge, Nankai Trough | reverse complement strand
CAAGAAATCCCGCTTTTTCTGCTAATAATGCCATCGCCCTGCTGGAGGTGATCAGGAATTCAACATTTGGGTTTTTCTTTTTTCCCACAACCAAGGGGTTTAGTTTCTTGAATTCGTCCAATGAAAAATGTGGACTGCCCAACACGACCATATCTACCTGCTTTCCTGCAGAGGTCGTAAGTTCTAAATAGGAGTCATACAACTCTTTCATCGTGATGATGTGTTTTTCTGCCGGTTCTTTTCCCTGGAACGCGTCTTCTAGGCTTTCCGCTTCGGGGGTGATGCCTACAAGGTGAAACAGTGCCACTGCCCCAAAGGACGCCCCTGCCGCCCCCAGCGCTTTTAATTGGTCATCATTCGGTTTAACTTCTAAACCATCGATCACCGGAATTTTTTCTCCCGCATATTTACCCATCAAGGCCCCCAACACCGGATAAAAAGCATCACTCTTTTGTAATTCGACAGGAATATTTTTTAGGGAGAGCAACAAGTGTCCAGCCCGGTTTTCAGTGAGATGCAAGCCTTGTGCGGGCACGCGCCCTGTGATCGCCGCACAAATATCGAGCAGATCAGGATATTGTTCGGTGCGTGCCCCGATCACTGAATTTGCAAATGCGACCGCATTGGATTCTCCCCATGCGATCTGCTGACCAAACTCCGGGCGCAGTTCTGTTTGGTAGGGCGCACAAGTCCAGGTGGGGACTGTGCCCATGCTTTGGTAGGCGATCATTTGACGTCGGGCTTTTTCCGCCCATTCTGGCGGTACGTCCCAATCCTGCCAATTAAATTCATCGACCCCGCTCACATTCAAACTTGTTGGCACGACCACCTTTGCCCCCAGATCCATCAGCTTTTCTGCAAATGCCAAGGTCCCCTCCCCAATATATAAAGTGCTGTCGATATGCGCCGCACTTATATCCATTAATGCTTCGGCCTGATAAACCTCCGCCATGCGGACAATGATCGACATCGCCATTTTGGTTGCGGGCCCATGCTTGCCGTCTAGTTTTTCTTGATCTTCTTTGCTGAGGGTTAAAGTCATTTTATGAGGATTTCAGGTTTTTATAATCAGGGAGACGTTTTTCAAAAAAAGCGGCCAATCCCTCTTTATGTTCAGCGTGTTTTCCGGCGATCTCTTGAAGATAGGCCTCATAGCTCAAAACCTCATCAAGATTTGGCAATACTGCCTTATTGAAAGCTTTCTTGGTCAGCCCATAAGTGTTCGTCGGACCAGCTGCCAGCTTATTTGCCCAAACTTCCGCTTCTGCCATCAATGTTTCCGGAGGTGCAAGCTTATTTACCAGCCCCCAATCAAGCGCTTGTGTTGCGCTAATTGCTTGATTAAAATAGGTGGCTTCTGTCGCGCGTCCAAGCCCGATCAGGGCTGGCAAAAGCAATGAAACAGCAGAATCCGGGGCCAACCCGATGCCATTAAATCCCACCATAAACTGGCTTTTTTCACTAGCGATGCGTAAATCGCAGGCCAAAGCTACGCCCAACGCAGCACCAGCTACTGGCCCATTGATTGCTGCCAAGACAGGTTTTTCCAATTTTCGAATTTCAAGGATCAGGGGATTATAAGTTTTTAATAAATGTGCCCTAAATGAAAGATCTTTGGCTTGGCTGACTTCGCCAAGATCCTGTCCAGCACTAAAAATTGCCCCACTCCCCGTGAGCAGGACTGCGCGGACATCTTCATTTCGCGCTGCCTGTTTAAAGGCAAAATGACAGGCCTTGATCATCGCCGAATCAAATGCATTAGCTTTCGGCCGATTTAAGGTGATCGTAAATACACCTTCTTTTAGATTTGTTAGGACTATCTCTTCTGACATTTACTTCTCCTACTCAGGATAAAGGGCATGCTTTTTAAGATACCATATATTCAAACAATTGTTTTTACACAGAGCCGTTTTTTATTCATAAGCGGCTTAACCAAATTGTAAAGTGATCCTTTCAGCAATTCCACTATAATGTGAATGAGAAAGTATATCAAAATTGTCTAATAAGGACTTTTAAATGAAATTAAAATCACTGATTATATTGGGATTAATTACAACCTTGTTTTTGGTCGGTTGTGGTGGGGAGAATCCAGCTAATAACAATTCGCCCACAAATAATAATGAAGAAGCGCCTCCTGCAGAAGAACCATTTGAACCTGAACTTGAAGCAGATGCCGAAACGGGTGTTTTGACAGGCATTGTCTGGCATGACCTTAACAGAAATGGCATTCAAGACTCTGAAGAACCGGGCATGGCTGAAGTTGGCGTATTTGTTCAAAATTCTGAAGGGGATGTAGTTGAAGATGGGCGCACAAATAGCAGCGGTCATTATGAAATCGCTCTTGAGCCAGGCGCTTACCACTTTGGGATAGTGACTCCTGAAGGATATTATCTGACCTTACAAGACCAAGGAGACGATATTTCCGATTCTGACCCAAGCACAGACGAGGGCCTCTCAGCATTATTTAATATAGCCGCTGGCACTGTGGAAGACAATTGGGATGCGGGTCTGGTCCTCGAAACGATCTCTTATGGCCCCCCCGGCAGTACCTACCCTGACCCAACCGGACCAAAGCTCGAAGATTTCCCCGAAGGCTACAGCCCATTAACAGGTTTACCAGTAGCAGATCCAAGTTTATTAACTATTCCATCGATGTCGATCTCGATTTCGAATTTCCCTGTTTCCGCACGCCCACAAGCAGGCCTATCCTTCTCCCCCATTGTCTATGAGTTTTATATCGGTGAAGGCATGACTCGCTTCATGACCATTTTCTATGGGGAATTCCCAGAAAACGAAACGCCGATCTTGGGTGATTGCGACGTAAACTCGGAATTGCTTTCCTATGATGAATTGATTCTCGGCAATCAGGTATGGCATGACGAAAACCAAAATAATGTTCAAGATATTAATGAAGGCGGCATTCCTGGCATTTGCGTTTCTTTATTAGCCGCAAATACAGACGAGCTCATCGCTCAAACTTCGACAGATTCAAATGGATTTTATGGTTTTGAAGTTCTCCCTGAAACAAACTACCGCTTGCATGTAGCTTTACCCTTTAACTTTGCCTTCAGCGAAATGGATATTGGGGAAGATGACTATAAAGATAGCGATGTAAACCCTGAAACAGGAGTATCGGGCATCATCCAGACGACTGATGAAAATGATCTGAGTCGAGATATCGGCATGTATCTGTTCGAAGCCCCCCAACCACCCGAACCCGAAGAACAAGATGAAGATCACGGCACGATCGGTGATTTTGTCTGGTTAGACAAGAACGGAAATGGTGTCCAGGAGGAGGGGGAACCTGGCATGGCTGGGATAAATATTAAACTCTGGCATTGGAATGCCAGCACATTCATCGCTGAGACCACCACCGACATTTGGGGCTACTACAGCTTTGAAGGATTAATAGACGATGACTTTTATCGGTTAGATGTCACAGTCCCTGGCGGTTATGCTATTACCACCCAAAATGTGGGCGAAGATAACTCCAAAGACAGCGATGTGGATTACAATGGTCAAACGGAAACCTTGAAAATTGATCTCAATGGCGGCGCAGATCTCACCTGGGACGCAGGACTCATTCAACTTCAAGACCTTGGTCCAGTGCGCTCCGGTCGACTACCCTATAAATATATCAATGACCTATATGCGGGCAGCTGCCTGATCTACGCCGGCAAAACTGCGGGTCTAGATATCCCTACTTGTATATTGGTACAAAACAACACCGAAGATTCGGAAGATATTAACAATAATTATTTTAGTTTTGATAAGTTTGAAGCAGCTGCCAAAAACCTTTGGAAACCAGCCAATGGAATTAATTATTCAGGCAATATGTTTAGTTATACCCCTCCTGCCGGCGGCATTCCTTTATCAGAATTTGTCATGTTCTATAACACCTATAATCAAATAAAATGGATGGCTGATCCTCTTTCTGGTGGTTGGCTTCGTTTTAACGATATTGCCGATGGCACCAGCACATTCTACCCGAGCACAGACCGGCTCAACGGCAGACAGTTAATCTATAACAATGTGGTCATTATGTTTGTCGAACACGAAGTACAAAATGTAGCGGGGACAGTTATCGATCTCCCCCCACTAACCCCTGGCAATTTTGGAGAGGCATGGTTATTCCGTGATGGCATGTTCTACCCCATTCATTGGTCAACCATCGGCCGTGAATTTGAAATTGAGAATAACCAGGTTCGCCCCATAAAATTTGTCGACGCTGAAAACAACCCGGTTCCCCTTCAGCCCGGAAACACCTGGGTGCATATCGTTACCCCACAAACTTGTCTGACCGAGAATCCATTTAATGCAACTTGTCTTGCCCCCTCAGTGGACCTTGATCCTTGGTTTGTTCGTTTTTACGCTCCCTAATATTTTGAAGATTCCCCGAAATTAATAATGCCCTGGTAATATGCCAGGGCATTTTTTTATATAAATTTAAAGGGAAATGTTTATTTTTTCTCTAGTTTAAATATCGTCCCCATTAGGTCGAGGACATATATTTCCCCGTGTTCATCCACACCAAAAGAAGAGATAAAGGCATCTATTTCAAACAATAATTGATTTTGCCATTCTCCATTGGTGGCTTGAAACAAGCCCCATATTTTCCCCGAACAATAGTCACCATAAAAATAAATGCCGTTCCATTCTGGATGATCCGTGCCGCGATAGACTTTTCCTCCGGAAATGGAACAGTCTCCTTCTTCATGGGAATATTCTGCAACAGGGAAAACAAACTCAGTTGATTCTGAGGGGATTCCCGAAAAGCTGTGATTTCCCTCAAATAATTTCCAACCGAAATTTGTGCCCGCTGCAGTACCGAAGGGCAAATAGTTCACCTCTTCATAAAGACTTTGCCCCACATCTCCCAGGTAGAGGTCACCAGTGAAACTATCAAAACTGAGGCGCCAAGGGTTGCGTAGCCCAATTGCCCAGATTTCTGGTTCAAGATCATTGTTCACATCAAAGCGGATTAATTTCCCTAATAAGGAATTTTGGTTTTGCCCACTATTCAGTGGGTCAGCCCTAAATCCGCCGTCCCCTAACCCCGCAAATAAATAGCCATCGAGATCAAAGGCCAATCCTCCCCCGTTATGGTTGGCATAGGGTTGGTACACGGAGAGCAAAACCAATTCGGATTCAAGATTAGCGATAAAGGGGTTATCGGACACCTGAAATCTTGAGATGGTCGTGTTTCCAATGATATCCGTGTAATTAACATAAAAATATCCGGTCGTAGAATACTCAGGATGAAAGCTTAACCCTAATAACCCTCGTTCATTCCCAGAACTATTCACAATGTTTCGAATATCCAAAAATGGTGTGTCTAAGATTTCTCCCCCCTGCCATATACGAATAACCCCCGCTTGCTCCGCAATAAATATCCGTTCAGAATCATCGTTCGCATGGGTCAGATCGATCGGCCTTTCCAACCCAGTGAGGAAAACGCCCCATTCATAAGCATCTGCTAACGGGAAAGAGTTGGGGTCAGGTACTACTTTGTTTTCAGGGGTTGAGGGGATGTCTGTGGGCAGTTCAGTCGACAATGTTTCAGTGGGTTCTGGGGATGAAAAACTTGGCAATGCAGGTACATCGGTCGGGAGGGATGCATTTAAATTGAGATAGATCTGTCTGCCCAAAAATAGAATAATAAGCAGGGCGACGAGACCTAAACCAGAAAGAATTATTAATAACGATTTGTTTTGAGTATTTATCGGTTTTTTTGCCATAAAACTAATCGTCAGCGTTTAGATCTTCATAATCAGCATCAATGATATCTTCTTCATTGATCTCAATCGAGTCGTCCTCTTTCTTCCATTCCCCCGCAATCGTTTTTTCAATATCCGCGCGATGTTCTTCCACGATTTCCGGCGGGCATAGCTCTATGAACAAATAGGCAAAAAACCAGATCACACCGATATCATCGATCGGTGTCGGGATATCAAAAGGAGAGATCAAATAGATTAGAGATCCAAGGGGAAGTAGTTTTAATAAAGGGCTTATTCGATTGTCTAGCCATAATCGCCAGACCAATTTTGCTTGATCGGAAATTCCTTGAAAAAAACCACCAGAATTCCCTGAAATTTTTGTGGGATCGGCCATATTCTTTATTTATCCTGCTCTAAAAATTCGGCGTCTACTATGTCGCTAGCCGACGAGTCTGTTTTTTTTGTGGTTTCTCCCCATAGCGCTTTTCGGTGTTCTTCCACCACCGCCGGGGGACAAAGTTCCATGAACATATAGGTGCCCACACCAATAACCGCCGCATCATCAAAGATAAATGGGAGCAGATCGGGCGAGATCAAATAGATCAATGCGCCGATCGGCAACAATTTTGCTAAAAAGTTTACTCGACGATCACCCATTAAGCGCAAAACCAAGCGCGCTTGAAGAGTTAAGTTTTTCATTACGCCCGGATTATTATTGAGGATGATCTTCTTTTTTTCTCTTTCTTCAGTCATTATTAATCTCCATTGAATGAATTAATTATACTATGTGGAAGAAAAAGTAAATAAATAAGGAAAGTTACTGTTATTTGATAAAGCCTAGTCACTGATTTTCTATTACAATGTGTTGGCAAATTCAGGAGACAAAACGTAATGGAAAAAAAGAGTAGCCCAAATGCTTTCGGGGTCTTATTAATTGGTGCAGTAATCATTGGCTCATCGCCGATCTGGATGCGCACCGCCAATGTCCCCGGTCCGGTGAGCAGCTTCTATCGAATGAGCATAGGTGCCTTAGTTTTAACGATCCCTTTTCTCCGAAACTTGCGAAATAAAAAATTGGATAAAAAGGGTGTGCTCCTCGCAATTTTTGCAGGCTTATTCTTTGGCTTTGACATTTCCTTTTGGTCGACGGGGGTCATGCTCAGCGGTGCCAGTGTCCCAACCCTGATGGCAAATGTCTCTCCTGTTTTTGTCGGAATCGGCACATTAATTTTTTTCAAGAAAAAACTAAAAGCGCGCTTCTGGATCGGCTTGTTAATCACATTGATTGGATCTTCTATTATCCTCGGCATCGATCTATATCGCGATTTTGAATTAGGTCTGGGTTCAGTTTATGGTTTGATTGCCGCATATTTCTATGGTGGTTTTTTCCTGTTTGCGGAACGAAGCAGAGAAAGGCTTGACGCCCTCTCCTTCTTTTGGATTTCAGTGACTACATCTTCCGTTTTTTTATGGGGGCTTACTAGTATTTTAGGGCAACCTCTCACTGGCCATGATTCACAAACCTATTGGATCTTTATTATTTTGGGGGTAGTCGTACAGGCCGTCGGTTGGCAGTCGATCAATTATTCTCAAGGGAAATTGCCCGCCTCATTGGTCTCCACCACCTTGTTGGGGCAGCCCGTCTTTTCCGCGATATTAGCTGTCATCTTTTTAGGAGAAGTCCTGACGATATGGCAGATCACCGGAAGCATTATTGTCTTAGGAGGGGTCTTAATTGTTCTCCGCAGTAAAAACGATACGACAAACAAAAAATTTAAAACCCCGCCCAGGTAGCCTCCGCAAGCAAACCGCTGCAAAACACATAATTAGTCGCGCTTTTATACAACCCTAGCCAAGAAATTCCGTATAAGATATTGATAGCAGAAATTGATATTTAGGAGATGGCAATGAGTAAAAGAAAAAGTTTAACATTTGGCGTTTTATTGATCTTGGTCGGCGCTTGGTTTATGGCTGTACAATTCGTGCCTGGATTAGAAGACTGGTTCAATAATTATGCAGATTGGCCTTTTTGGGTCATCGGCCCCGGTATAGTATTTTTCGCAGCAGCTGTGATCAGTGGCGTCACTGCCCTGGTTATTCCTGGCGCGATCATTAGTGGTATTGGTGGCCTTTTATATTATCAAAACCAAACTGGCAACTGGGACAGCTGGTCCTATGCCTGGACATTAATCATTGGTTTTGTAGGGGTCGGCGTATTCCTTAAACATTTGTTGGATGGCAATCTTCGCAAAGCCATCAAAGAAGGCGGCGACACCATTCTTACTAGCGCCGTGATGTTCCTCATCTTTGGATCCTTCATGCGCTATTTCCTTGGTGATGAACCTTTCTTCGGCGAATACTGGCCGGTATTGATCATCGTTTGGGGTGTTTGGTTGTTGATCAGACCTTCCTTCCGCAGTAAGAAACCGAAAATTGAAGTGAATATTGATTTTGCCGATGATGGTGAAGTTGTCGATCTTGGTTTGGACGAAGACGACGAAGATCTGATGGACCTCGACGATGAATTAAAGGAATTTGATAGCTAGAAATCAGTACTTAAAACAGTTCGTTTCTCTCTTGAAACCACTGTTAAAATCAAAAACCCATGGAAGGTTCATTCCTTGGGTCTTTTTTGTTTTAATTTCTTAGAATCAATGAGAAATCAGTATCTGAAAGAGAACACTTTGGCTTATAATAGATTGTCTGTGGGTAAAACCTGCGAATAATCTTTAATAAAACGAGAACAAATACCAATGAAAAATGAAAAATTAAACTTTCAATCCATGATCTTGGCCCTTCACCATTATTGGGACGAGCAAGGCTGTCTAATTTGGCATCCATATTACAGCCAGGTCGGCGCGGGCACGATGAATCCAGCCACTTTTTTGCGTGTGCTTGGTCCAGAACCATGGAATGTCGGTTATGTGGAACCTTCTGTGCGCCCAGATGATGGTCGTTATGGAAACAACCCCAACCGTCTGCAGATGTTCTATCAATATCAGGTCATTCTCAAACCCGATCCCGGCAATCCCCAAGAGCTTTATTTAGGCTCGCTTGAAGCGATTGGCATTGACCCAAAAAAGCATGATATTCGTTTTGTGGAAGATAATTGGGAACAACCCGCTATCGGCGCGTGGGGCCTGGGTTGGGAAGTTTGGTTGGATGGTCTTGAGATCACCCAATTTACCTATTTCCAACAGGTGGGCAAACAAGAATTAAATCCGGTGTCTGTAGAGATCACCTATGGTCTCGACCGAATTGCCGCTCCTCTGCAGGGCAGCAATCATTTTAAAGACATCGATTGGAACCAAGACCGCAAATTTGGGGACTTAAATATGCAGGGGGAGCAGGAACATTCTAAATATTACTTTGAAGTCGCAGATGTAGATCGCACCCGCCAGATGTATGAATTAGCTGTCAAAGAAGTGGAAGCAGCCCTTGAAGCAAATCTGATCTTGCCCGCCTATGACAATCTGCTTAAGCTCTCCCATTGGTTTAATGTGTTGGATACTCGCGGCGCAATTGGCGTGACTGAACGCGCCCAATTCTTTAAAAATATGCGCAACCTCGCAGGCAAAATCGCCGAGATGTATATCGAAGACCGCCAACAGCAAGAGTTTCCCTGGTTAGATGAAGGCGGCGTCGAAAAGACACAAAACGAAGGGGCTGGAAAAAAGAAAACAACATATGTCATTCCAGAAAAGAAAGCGGATTTCTTATTAGAAATAGGCACAGAAGAATTACCTCCTGGTGATCTGGACAGCTATATTGCCCAGCTTGAAAAATCTATTCCCGCCTTCCTCACAGAAGCGCGCCTGGAGTATCAGTCTGTAGAAATCCTTGGCACCCCCCGCCGATTGGTCGCACTAGTCAAAGACCTTTCCCCCAATCAACCCGATCGAGTGGAGGAACACAAAGGCCCACCTGCCAGTCGCGCCTTTGGCCCCGGCGGAGAAGTCACAAAAGCCGCCGAAGGATTTGCACGCGGCAAAGGTGTTTCGGTCAAAGAGCTGAAGGTCAAAGAAATTGATGGTGGCGAATATGTTGTCGTCAGTGTGGAAGAAAAAGGAAAAGGGGCGATCGAAGTGCTTGCTGAAGCACTGCCCGGTTTGATTGCAAATTTAAAAACTGACCGCACGATGCGCTGGAATAGTAGCAATATTGCCTTTTCCCGCCCAATTCGTTGGTTGCTGGCACTTTTCGGAGAGGAAATCATCCCCTTTGAATATGCGGGCATGCATGCAGAAGCGGTAACTCGCGGACTAAGATTTAATAATGCTGAAAACTTAATAGTAAAAGATGCCAATGACTATCTTGCCCAAATCAAAAAGCAGGGCATCATTTTGAACGTAGAAGAACGAAAAGAGAATATTGTTAATCAGATCAAGAAATTGGCTGCCGATGTCGGTGGTGAAGTAGCTGAGGATGATTCCCTATTATCAGAGATCACCCACTTGGTAGAAGCTCCCACAGCCTTAATCGGTAAATTTGAAGAAGAACACCTGAAGCTCCCAAAAGAGGTTTTGGTCACTGTGATGAAGAAGCATCAAAGATACTATCCGGTGCAAAAAGATGGCGATCTATTGCCTTATTTTGTCACGGTCAAAAACGGCGACGATCAACATTTGGATCTCATTGCTGAGGGAAATGCAAATGTAGTTCGCGCCCGCTTTGCTGACGCCGCTTTCTTTGTAGAAGAAGACCTCAAACAAAAGCTTGAAGATTTCTTGCCTCGCTTAGATACGATGACCTTTGAATATAAATTAGGTTCGATGCGAGATAAAACAAACA
>SWCD01009515.1_pt1 | contig 10516 bp, 10 predicted proteins | sample 4693011 | NCBI WGS metagenome assembly SWCD01 (sample SAMN10267278, study PRJNA491770) | bioreactor metagenome | isolation source: DHS bioreactor inoculated with marine | place: Japan: Omine Ridge, Nankai Trough | reverse complement strand
CCTGATCCCCACCCACGGGAGATAAAAACCCGAAAACGACTTACGTCACCGCAATTTTTAAAAGAATACAGAAAATTTCTAAAAAAGGATGGCATCATTCACCTGAAGACAGACAACATCATATTTTTTGAATACACGCTTGATGTAATAAAAGAAGAAAAACTTGAACTTGTATTTTCATCCTACGATATCTACGATGGTTCAATGGATAATGAGCTGACGCAGATTCAGACATTTTATGAAAAAAAATGGCTAGAGCATGGTACCAAAATCAAATATTTAAAATTCAGCATGAACGATGAGTGATCATAGAGGTTTTTTCCATAAAGTTTACGAAGTGGTAAAAAAGATACCCTATGGCCGGGTCACGTCATACGGTGCTATAGCCGAATACCTTGGGAGCAAGGGATCGGCCAGAATGGTTGGCTGGGCTATGAATGGGAGCCATGTTTTGCCAGCAAACATACCGGCGCACAGGGTGGTAAACAGAAACGGCATGCTGACTGGCAAGCGACATTTCGGAGGTCCTGACGTAATGAAAGAATTATTAGAGAGCGAGGGAATTGCGGTTCAAAATGATCAAATTATTCATTTCAAAGAAAAATTCTGGAGTCCTTCGGAATACCTCAGTTAAATACCGAATATATTCCTTAAATCCACTGCATTATTAGAAAAATAATCTGTAATTTTGTCATGTTATTTTTATTAATTATTATTAAATCTAAATTAAAATAATTATATGTTCATTACGAAAAAGCAAGTATATAATGCTTTAAAGCAAGTCATCTTTTTTGCTAAAAAAGACAACATTGTCGATTTGAATATGATTGACGATATTGACATCAAAGATGATGAGATAACAGTTCATATTATTTTCCCCAAAAAAGATGACCCTTCAGTGGGCATCATCAGTTCCTCTGCTGAAAAGATCTTAAAATCAGAGATCAGTGAAGACATTAAAATAAATATCATTCCTGTTTCAGAATCAGAAAAGGGAATGGGGCCACTTTCAGGTGTTAAAAATATTGTGGCAGTGATTGCGGGAAAAGGCGGTGTGGGTAAATCGACCGTTGCAGCTAACCTGGCTGTTTCTTTGGCAAAATCAGGTAAAAAAGTGGGCGTACTTGATGCGGATATCATGGGGCCATCAGTACCAATGATGTTTGGCGTTGAAGGTCAAAAACCGGGTGTGATCGAACGTGAAGGAAAAGCCATCATGCTGCCGTTGGAAAACTATGGTGTTAAAATACTATCGCTTGGTTTTTTTGTACAACCCAACCAGGCATTGATGTGGCGTGGATCAATGATCAACAAGGCTTTTAACCAACTTATGGCAGATTCTGACTGGGGCGATCTGGATTACCTGGTGATCGACATGCCTCCCGGGACCGGAGATATTCAACTTACCTTAGCACAAACGTATAATGTTCGGGGAACGATTCTGGTAACCACACCACAAAAGGTAGCAACGGCTGATGTACGCAGGGCTGCAATGATGTACAGGCAGGATGTACTCACCATTCCTTTGCTTGGAATTGTGGAGAATATGTCTTATTTCACGCCTGAAGACATGCCCGAAAAGAAATATTTCATTTTTGGAAAAGGTGCAACAGACGAACTGGCAAAAGAATTGGATATTCCCGTATTGGGTAGAATTCCAATCGTTGAAAAGATTGTTGAAACCGGTGATAGCGGATCACCTATTGCGTTGGATGATAGCTCAATTGTAACAAGAGCATTTAAGGAGATTGCCGACAATACGGAAATACAGATTCAGAATTTAAAAAATTAAAACTTACTATTATGGAAAAATCAAAAGAAGATTTAACACGAAAAGTATTGAATGTACTTGACCAGGTAAGGCCATATTTACAGCAGGATGGGGGCGATATTTCTTTCATCGAACTCACCGAAGACAATGTGGTGAATGTGGAACTTACCGGGGCTTGCGGTTCGTGTCCGTACAGCACGATGACCCTGAAAAACGGTGTGGAAGCTACTTTGAAAAAAGTACTGCCCGAAATCAAAGAGGTAGTAGCGATTAATCTCTAAGAGAGGTATTTACCTACAATGGGCATCCTTCGGCCCATGCCGAATGCTTTCGACGACACCCTCAGAATAGGGGGTGTCTGGTATCGTTTAAATTCACTTGTGTTCACGAGTTTCAATATTCTTTGCACCAGTTTCTCTTCAAAACCCATCGCGATTATTTCTTTAGGACCCAGCCGTCTTTCAATGTATTGGTACAGGATTTCATCAAGAATATCATATCCAGGCAATGAATCCGTGTCTTTCTGATCTGGTCTTAATTCAGCCGATGGGGGTTTTATAATAATATTTGAAGGAATAATTTCCTTATCCCGGTTGATATAGCGGGCTAATTCAAAAACCTGGGTTTTATACACATCTCCCAACACGGAAAGCCCGCCGTTCATATCTCCATACAAGGTGCTGTAGCCTACTGCGGCTTCGCTTTTGTTGCTCGTATTCAGTAAAATATAACCAAATTTATTGGATAATGCCATCAATAATACCCCCCTGATCCGTGCCTGGATATTTTCTTCGGCAACATTAAATGGCAGGTTTTTAAAATAGGGTTTCAGGGTACTTTCAAATGCTTCGTAAGCTTCTTCTATGGAGATTGTATCATATGGTATCTGCAGATTTTCAGCCAGTTCAATCGCATCCTCTACAGAATGTGTACTCGAAAACTCGGAAGGCATTAATACATTGTACACATTTTCAGGGCCCAGTGCTTCTGCCGCAAGCACAGCAGTTAAAGCCGAATCAATACCACCCGATAAACCAATGATGGCCTTTTTAAATCCCAGCTTTTCAAAATAGTTTCTGATGCCCATCACCAGAGCGTCATGGATCATTCCAATCACTAGTTTTTTTTCTTTTTGAGGCGAAGCTTTCCCCTTTTGAATGTCATCTGTCTCAACTATTTTCATGTCTTCATCAAAATATTTGAGTTCTTCAACTATTTCCCCTTTGGCATCCATCACTAGAGATCCTCCATCAAAGATCAATTCTGTTTGAGCGCCCACGTGGTTCACATACAACAAAGGAAGTTGATATGTTTCAGCATTGCGACGCAGTATTTCTGTACGTATTTCAATCTGGTGATAATTAAAAGGGGAGGCGGCAATATTGATCATCAGATCGGGTTTCAATGCCATCAATTCATCCATTGGATTTACCGTATAGAGCGGGTTATCCTGCACATTCCACAGGTCTTCACAAATGGTAAGAGCGATTTTACGACCTAAAAATTCTATGATCTCAAAGCTTTTATTGGGTTCAAAATACCTGTATTCATCAAACACATCGTAATTGGGCAACAGCGATTTGTGAATGTATTTTTGCACCTTTCCATTCGAAATGAATGCTGCTGAATTATAAAGGGGTTTGCCTTTTTCGCTTTTGTTATATGTAGGAACGCCGACGATGGCAGCCACATTTTCACATTGCACGGCAATATCTTCAAGTGCCAGGTGGCAACAGTTGATAAAATCATCAAATTCCAGAAAATCTCTCGGCGGATAACCGGAAATCCCCAGTTCGGAAAATACCACCAGGTCGGCTCCGGATTTTTCAGCTTCCCGGATGGATCGTATCATTTTTTGCACATTACTGCTAAAATTCCCGATATGATAATTGAGTTGTGCTAAGGCTATTTTCACAGGAGTGGATTAAAAAATTAAACACACGTTAAATTCAATAAAATTATTCCGGGCTTCATTTTCAATACTAAAATCAGCCGTATTGTCTCCTTTCAGCACATCAATAAATGCGTTATCATACTTAAAACCTGTCCTGATGAACGTGGAGCCGTCCAAAGGTATTTCCACACCCGCACCAATAATAAAGGATTCGCGTGTGGGTCTGAAGATACTTGATTTTTCACCTTCCTTTGTTTCAGCGCTTTGACCATTGTCGGGTGTAAACGTATTATTGGCTTTGGCATCAAGTAAAATGCCAAATCCAAATCCTATTTGTCCAAATATCTTCACCTTGCCAATCTCGTTGGTGCGCATGGTAAAAACAAGAGGTATCTCAATGTATTTGGCTTTAAAGTTGCTTTCCATGTGTCCAAAAATCGGCATATCAATGGAGTCTGTCATCGCATATGGATACTTCATGCTGCCATTCAGGAACAACACATCAAATCCTGTGGTAAAGGCATAGTTTTCCATCAGGTAAATGTCGGCCACAAATCCCCACGATCCACCAAACTCAACTCCTTCATTGCTGTAGCCATTTGCATCCGTCCCAAACCAGCCTATATTGGCTCCTCCTCTAAATCCAAACTGAAATGGTTTGTGTTGTGCGAATATGACAGTTGAATACAAAAGAAAAACAATAAAAATGATCTTTTTCATCCACGAAAATTTTAGGCAAAAATAACTATTAACATCCAAATGATAATTTCTTTTATAATTCTTACGTTCTTTCTTTAATAAACTCTTATTTTTGATACATATTTTAAATCAAACACATATGAAAAAGCTTATAGTTGCCTTAGTAGCCATTACCATTTCATTTTCAGGATATGCCCAGTTTCACATCGGGCCACAAATTGGTTACACAGGATCAAACCTTTCAATTGATAAAGATTCTATTACAAATGGTTTAAAAAATAATTTCGTGGTGGGTGTATTTGCCCGCTTTGGCGAAAAGATTTATGTACAGCCGGAATTGAACTGGCTCACACAAGGCAGTGTATTTAAGTATCCTAAAATTGGAGATTATTCGCCTGTTGAGCAAAGTATTAAACTGAAAACCATACAGGTGCCACTAAATATAGGTTGGCGGATGATTAACCTGAAAGTGGTCAACATAAGGATATTTGCAGGTGTAGCTGCAAATTTTATAACCAATACGACCATTACAACTTCAGGAGACCAGGCAAATTATCCAGAGGCGCTTCCCACGGAAGATGATTTTAAAAACACCCAATGGCAATGGGATGCCGGTGTGGGCGTGGATGTATTGATGTTTGCGCTTGATATTAAGTATATGGGCGGACTGAACAATATTCTGAAAGATTTTGAATATAGCAACGGTACGCTTTCTTCTAAATCAAACCTATTTATGGTTACCCTGGGCTGGAAAATATTATAAATACCTTCTTTTTCAGGATAAAATTAAGTGGCGTTTATGCGAGATAGCATTAAGGTTTTTATTTTTTTTACGCTAAGTTGGAGTTTGGTGTCATGTCAGCAAACGGATCGGCAAGCAATATATGTCGATGCATCAGATCTCACCGAGATGGATGTGCACATTAAAAGGTATGGCGAGGCGCTTTTCAGTATTGATACCGCTCATTTCAAAGAGGGCCTACAGCGTATTCAGCCTTTATTTCCATATTTTCTGGATGCCGACCTGCATGACAGCGCGAACATTATCCAACTATACACATTTGTAAGCGATTCACAAACCAGAAGGCTTTACCAGGAGACAATGAAAGTGTATCCTGACCTGGATAACCTGGAAATTTCGCTCGAAAAAGCCTTCAGCAGGTACCTTTATTTTTTTCCAAATAACACCCTTCCACATGTCTACACTTACGTATCCGATCTGTATTACGAGCAGCCGGTATGGATGAAAGATTCCGTGCTGGTGGTGGCGTTGGATGTGTACCTGGGCAAAGACTTTTTCCTGTATCCGCATCTTGGCCTGCCTCAATATAAGATCAGGTGCATGGCGCCTGAATATGTGGCTGTGGATATTTTAAAGGAAATGTATTTCAAAGAGGTGTGGACCCATCCTGGACAAAAAACCCTGCTTGACAGGATGGTTGCAGGCGGCAAACTGTTGTATTATTTGGATGCGGTGTTCCCTGATACACCTGACAGTATTAAAATCTGCTATCCCAAAAAGAAATTAAAATGGGCCGAAGAGAATGAAAAGCAGGTGTGGGCTTTCATGGTTCAGAATGAGTTGCTGTACACAACAGATTTTAAAACCCAGTCGAACCTAGTTAAAGATGGGCCTTTTACCACAGGATTTTCCAATGAATCGCCATCACGTCTTGGTGTTTTTATCGGATGGAAAATTGTCAGGGCCTATATGGCCGAACATCCCGAAACCAGTTTGCAACAACTGATGAACCTGAATGATGCACAGCTTATCCTGCAGCAATCGGGTTATAAACCATAAATTGTTGCATTCAAGTCTGTTGGCGGATAAAATATATATTTCTATTTGAAGTATCCCTCTTTTTGTTGTAATTTTAAGGCTATGTGATCCACCGGTTATTAAAAGATGTATTTGGAGGGATCACTGGTTTTTTAACTTAAAATGCCTATGCTATGAAAATAAAATGGCTCAGAAAAAATAAAAAAATTGGACTGGCGCTGGGTGGTGGTGCCGCGCTGGGTGCTGCCCATATTGGCGTGTTTAGGGCGTTTGACGAATTGGGGCTTCAAATATATTGTATTAGTGGCAATAGCATAGGTGCATATGCAGCCACCCTTTTTGCATTTGGGATAAACTGGAAGGAGCAGACTGAATTATCAAATGATATGAAATGGCTGGAAGTATCAAACATTTCCATATCCAAGTATGGCTTGCTTACGAATAAGAAAATCGGGCAGAAAATTGTAAAAGCCATTGGTGATGAAGAATTTAAAAATGCCAGAATACCTCTCGCCATAGTAGCCAGCAATTTAAATACAGGTGTAAAAATCATTCTAAAAGAAGGTAAAGTGGCTGATGCCGTAATGGCCAGCACCGCCATACCGGGTGTATTCAGGCCGGTTGAAATCGACGGAAAACTATTGGTTGACGGGGGTATTGTGGAAAATGTACCTGTTTCCCCCCTTTTAAAAATGGGTGCCGAAATCACCATTGGCGTGAACCTGAATGGAAAACGTAAATACAAAAAACCAGAGAACCTGTTTAGCGTCCTTATCAACTCATATTACACCCTGATCGATAACCTGTCGAAAGTGCACACCAACAAAGCCGACCTGGTAATCGAACCCGACCTGTCAGCATACAGCCTGATCGACACCAGGAATTCCAAAAAACTGATAGAGATAGGCTACGAAGAAGCTAAAAAAGCGCTGACGGAGTATTTCTTTTAATGCGAATAATAAATCTACTTACAAATTGACCTTACTTCAAAGTATCAAAGTAAAGATTAATCTAAGAGTTTGGAGCCTTCTTTAATTAAGACTGTTGCCTCATCATCTATTTTTTATGTATTTTTGCCAACCCGAAAAATACCCTGCTCAATTACTGGATTTTCAACTATTTAAATAAAAATGCAATCAGATAATACACATAAACTCCTCGGCATAAGGCACCTTACCGATTCAACTTATGTACTTGAAATTGAACGCCGGGGCATGGAATTCGAGGCGGGACAACACATACTATTGGGAGATGCCAGTAGTTTGGACAAACGCGAATACTCCATTTACAGCGGCACAGAAGATGAAAAATTGGAAGTGCTTATCAAGGAGATTGAAGAAGGATTGGTTTCCAAACAACTGAAACGAATTCAGCAAAACAGGCCTGTTGAAATTGAAGGACCTGTTGGTTTCTTTTCGATTGAAAAGCAGGATGTTGAAGCCAAAAAGAAATTCCTGTTCGTGGCCAGCGGTACAGGCATCGCGCCTTTTCACAGCATGATTAAAAGCATTCCGGATTTGGATTACACCCTTTTACACGGTGTGCGACACGCTCATGAAGCTTACGAGATGGAGGCCTATGAACGTGACTGCTATGTTTTATGTACAACGGCAGATGATGAGGGAGATTTTAAAGGCAGGGTAACCGACTTTATCAAACAACACGAATTTGATGCAGATACCATATGCTTTTTCTGTGGCAATTTCAACATGATCAAAGATGCGATGGCATTGATGGAGAAAAAAGGGATTCCTTCTTCACAATTACATGCCGAAGTTTATTTTTAAGTGAGACAAAAAATGCAATTAAAATATAATATCGTCCAATTAGGCTGCCAGATGAACATTTCAGATGGGGAACGTGTTCAGAAGGTACTTGATGAACTGGGTTTTGTGTATACCGAAAATGAAGAGGAAGCACATCTGTTGGGAGTAATCGCCTGTTCCGTTCGCCAAAAAGGCATCGACAAAGTGTATAACAAAGTGGCCAAATGGAACAAGTGGAAGAACCATAAAAGCCTGATCACCTTCGTTTCAGGTTGCGTGCTGCCGGCAGACAGGGAAAAATTCCTGAAACTCTTTGATATGGTGTTTCCGATGAGTGAACTTCCCGAATTCCCTGAGATGATCCGGCAATACGGTATCGTTACACCAGCGGGTATTCAATCCCTCGATGCCGGTTTAAAGGAGATCAGGCTACCCAATGAAAATTCGATGAATCCTGCTGAATTCAAATTGGTGCCGGCTGGCATAACTGAAAAGCCCCTTCGAAAATCATCCGTTACCGAATCCAATAAAACCATTGGTGAATTCTGGCACATCCAACCCAAATATGGTTCCGGTTTTGAAGCCTATATTCCCATCCAGAATGGCTGCAATAAATTCTGCACCTTTTGTGCAGTTCCGTATACGCGTGGCAGGGAAGTTTCACGCCCATCTTCAGAAATACTCGATGAACTCAAACAATTGGTGAGCCAGGGATTCAAATCCATCACCCTCCTGGGTCAGAATGTGAATTCTTACGGCCTCGATAAAAAAGGAGAAGAGCTTTCATTTGCAGAACTGTTAAAAGAAATTGGTGAATTTGGCAATCAATCGGAGCACGACTTCTGGGTATATTTCACCTCGCCGCATCCGCGCGACATGGGTGATGATGTGCTGGAAGTGATTGCCAATTGCGATTGCCTTGCCAAACAGATTCATATCCCCGTGCAATCGGGCGACGACAAGGTGCTGGTGCGCATGAACAGGAAACACTCGATTGAAAAGTACCGCAGCATCATCCACAGCATCAAACGCTTGTTGCCGGAAGCAACCATTTTTACCGATATCATTGTGGGGTTCACCGGCGAGACGGACGAGGAGTTTGAAAATACCCGCAAGATCATGGAGGAGTTTACATACAATATGGCCTATATTGCGCAATACTCACCACGGCCGGGTGCTGCCAGTTCCCGCTGGGCCGATGATATTCCAAAAGAGATCAAAAGTAAACGCTACCATGCCTTAACAGGAGAATTGATGAAACATTCGCTGGCATATAACAAAGCCATGATCGGTAAATCCTTAAAAGTGTTGGTTCGCGGCGAAGACCGTAAAGAAGGCTATCTATCCGCTTTAACGGAAGGGAAGATCATTGTGCGATTTGCTTCGGAAGACACAAACCTGATCGGTCATTTTGTGCAGGTGAAAATCACCTCTGCCGTTGCTTTCTCTACTGAAGGAGAATTGTTGGAGGTATTATCGGAAATCAATGCATGAACAGGAGAATACTATGAAGAAAGTTGCATTTAAAACACTGGGTTGCCGGCTGAATCTTTATGAAACCGATGCCATTGCCGCCGAATTTGCCAAGCAGAATTACCAAGTAGTTGATTTTAATTCAGATGCAGATGTATTTGTCATCAATACCTGCACGGTAACCAACCAAAGCGACCAGAAATCAAGGCGGGTGATCAACCAGACCAGTAAATTGAATAAAGACGCCCTCACCATCGTTACAGGTTGTATGGCCACCCACTACAAAGAGAAGTTGAATGCCAATGGAAAAGTGGATTATGTGGTGGATAACGAACATAAAACCTCTGTACTTTCAGTGGTGGATGCCCATTTTAACGGCGAAACTGTGAATCCCGATCAGTTTGAAAAAGATGTGTTCAACTATGCACCTGCCGAAGAAACATTTCACACGCGTAGTTTTATCAAAATTCAGGATGGATGCGACAACTTCTGCACTTTTTGTATTGTTCCCAAAGTCCGTGGCCGGGCCATCAGCAGGCCTGCCTCAGCTATTTTTGACAACATCAAACAAGTGGTGGCATTCGGCTATAAAGAAATTGTATTGACCGGCGTAAATCTGGGGCGTTATAAATTTGAAAATTACGATTTCGAAAAACTGATAGAGGCCATTCTCGAAATTCCTGGTGATTTCAGGGTACGTATTTCATCCATCGAACCTGATGGGTACTCAGAAAGCTTTTTCAGGCTCTTCCAAAACTCTAAGCTAACACCCCATATGCATATTTGCCTGCAAAGCGGATCGGAAGATATTTTGTTAAAGATGCGACGGATGTACACGGCCAAAGAATTTGAACAAATTGCTGCCAAATTGAAAGCTGATTACCCGCAATTCAACCTGACAACAGATATTATCGTTGGATTTCCCGGGGAAACGGAAGAGGATTTCAAAAAGACAGCAGAACTGGCAAAAAAAATCGGGTTTGGGCATATTCATACATTCAAATATTCGGTGCGAAAAGGTACCCGAGCTGAAAGAATGCCTGAACAGATCACAAAGAAAACAAAGTCAGAAAGAAGTGAGATCATCCGTAAGCTGGCTGACGAAAATAAATACAATTACAGAAAAAGTTTTA
>SWCD01005599.1_pt1 | contig 10524 bp, 8 predicted proteins | sample 4693011 | NCBI WGS metagenome assembly SWCD01 (sample SAMN10267278, study PRJNA491770) | bioreactor metagenome | isolation source: DHS bioreactor inoculated with marine | place: Japan: Omine Ridge, Nankai Trough | reverse complement strand
GGCAAACTCTGTGTTGGGGGTCAAAAGTTCTGAGTGCCCCGATTTTTCCTGGTCAAGGCACAACTTCTTTTTAACGGGCAAAGGCGCCTTTCCTTCTACTTCAAAGCCTGCAAAGGTATGGCTTTCGTCAAATATGTAACTGTACTTGTTGGTAACATAATATCCTTCCTGCATTGCACACTGATTAAGCACCTCATCCTGCCAGCCTTTTTGATCCTTCTGTACACAGACGAGAAGCTCAAGCAATTCAGGAAGGAGAACTTCAGCATCGCCCACCGCAAACATATCAATAAAAGGGGCAAGGGGCTCTGGGTTGATAAAGGTCGCCACACCTCCGCCAATAATTATTGGCGTCTTGTCATCTTTGTTTTTATTTCTTTTTTCAACCAGGGGTTCGATCCCTGCCTGCAGTAAAATCCGAATGAAGTTAAGGTAATCACTTTCGAAACTCAGGGCGCAGAGAATAATGGGAAAATCGGTGAGGACTCGGCCAGATTCCACGGAAACTGGTGGGCCAGCAGTTTCAGGCAAAAAAACTCGTTCGCATACTATGTCAGGATGGTTATTGGCTATTTTGTACACCAGCTGCATGCCAAGATTTGACATGGCCAGGCTATAGGTGTTTGGAAACACCAGAGCAATTGGAAGTTTCCCCTTCCATTTTTTAAGTATGGTGCCCTGTTCCTGGGCAAGTAGCTCTGCGGCTGTTTTCATTGTTTAAAGTTTACAGTTTTTAAAGCCACAAAGCCCACGAAGAAGGGGAGTTCTTCGTGGGCTTTGTGGCAGCATGGTTTTTGTAGAGCAAGGGGAATTACTCCAAACCATATAAGATGAGGAAGGAGAGAGGTGTACTAATTAGCATTCTTCCTTATCCAGGCAGGAACATCCAGGGTCTCTTCATCCAGGGGGTTGACGTCGGTCCCAAAAAGGTTAGCCTGCTTCATCTGATGAATCTGTCCGGAGTTAATCGGAGCCTCGTGCTGCGTCTCATTACGATAGTAACGATTTGGGCCAGGGTCACCATTAACTGCAATGGGGGTTACCTCGGCTAACGGAGCAAGTTTAGCTTCGTCCTTAATGCCTGTGGCCACAACAGTCACTCTCATCTCGTCACCGGCGTTTTCGTCAAAGATAACACCCATGATGATATTTGCTTCGTCATGGACCTCGTTTTGAATGCGGCTGGTCACTTCCGTAACCTCATGCATTGCCAGTGAATCCTGACGGGCTGTCATATTGACCAAAACACCGCGGGCACCCTGTATTGAAACGTCTTTCAGGAGAGGGCTTTCAATGGCCTGTTTCACAGCTTCTTTTGCACGGTTGTCACCAACGCTGGAGCCCGACCCCATTAAGGCGGTACCCATCTCGTTCATCACGGCGCAGACATCAGCAAAATCTGGATTGATATACCCTTCCATATTAATCAGGTCGGTAATACCTTTAATGGCCTTAACCAGGACATCATCAACCATTTTCATGGAATCCATGAACATTGTTGATTTCTGAGACAGGGCAAGAACGCGGTCATTGGGAATGGTAATAATGGTATCAACATTCTCTTTGAGTTCTTCCCAGCCTGCCTCGGCTTTCTTCATCCGCGCCTTACCCTCAAAGGTAAAGGGCTTGGTGACTACTGCCACAGTCAAGGCTCCCATCTCTTTGGCAATTTGGGCGATAACTGGCGCAGCACCTGTTCCGGTTCCGCCACCCAAACCAGCAGCAACAAAAACCATTTCTGAATCTTTTAATGCCGCCCGAATTGCATCTTTATTTTCTTCGGCTGACAATCTGCCAATCTCTGGATTGGCACCAGCGCCACGGCCCTTGCTTGTCTCAACACCAATCTGAATCTGCAGATCGGCCCGCGAACGTTCTAAAGCCTGTAGGTCAGTATTGCCGGAGATAAACTCAACCCCGGTTATACCATTTTCAACCATGGTATTGACGGCATTTCCACCGCCGCCGCCCACGCCGAACACCTTAATCCGTGCCCTGCCTTCAATTTTTGCCATCTTAAAATCTGACATGTTTATCTCCCCTCATTGTTTCCTGTCCCCTGATACTTTTTAAGTTTCTTAACTGCTCTTTATTATTTGCTTTCCGGCCATTTTAATGCCATGAAAACGCTACATTACCCTCATAAAAAAACTCTTAATCTTATTGGTGATCTTGGTCAGCATTGGCCCGTTATCAATGAGAAACTGCCCAGGCTCATGCTTTGCCCCATAAAGAAGCAAGCCCACCCCAGTTGCACATTGTGGAGTATTCACCAAATCAGTCACACCACCCACATGCTTTGGGTAGCCAATCCGTACCGGCAGGTCAAAAATCTGCTCTGCCAAATCCACCATGTTATCCAGTAATGAACTGCCGCCTGTCATCACTACACCTGCGTGAATCTTATTTTTTACCTTGTTGTCAATCATCTGCTGATTGATCAAGGTCAGCATCTCTTCAACCCGTGGTTCAAGAATTTCGCCCATGACCCGTTGAGACAGTTTGCGTGGTTTTTTCTCTCCCACTGACGGCACCTCTATGACCTGATCCTTGTCAATCAACGAGGCAATGGCACAACCATATTTTTCCTTAAGGCGCTCGGCATCAACAAGTGGAGTACGCAAGCCATGGGAGAGGTCGTTGGTAAGATTGTCTCCTCCAATGCCTAGGACAAATGTCTGACGAATGCAGTTATCTGCAAAGACTGCCAAGTCGCTGGTGCCGCCGCCAATATCGAGCAAACCAACTCCAAGCTCCTGCTCCTCTGGGGTCAATACTGCATGGGCCGAAGCAACCGGTTCAAGCACAACATCATCAACATCAAGCCCGGCCTTGTTGCAGCACTTAACAATATTATGAACAGCTGTTGCAGAACCTGTAACGATGTGCACCTCCGCCTCTAAGCGAACACCGGCCATACCCAAGGGGTCTTGAATGCCACCCTGACCATCCACCTTAAATTCCTGGGGTAATACGTGAAGAACTTCCTGCTCTTGGGTTAACGGAATTGCTTTGGCATTCTCGACCACCTTGGCTATATCCTCTTGATTAATCTCCTGATTTTTCAGAGCAATAACGCCGTCACTGTTGATTCCTTTTACATGTGAGCCTGCGATCCCTACATAGACTGATGATATCTGGCAACCAGCCATCACCTCGGCCTCGTTCACTGAACGCTTGATGGAGTTGACCGTTGACTCAATATTGACAACCACACCTTTACGCATGCCGATGGATGGATGGACACCGATACCGATGATATCCACCTTGTCGGGAAAGACTTCCCCAACAATGGTACAGATCTTGGTAGTACCAATATCGAGACCCACCACGATTTGGCCTCGCTTTTTTTCATGCTGCGCTGCCTGCTGTGCCAATTTTTTATCGCTTTCTTTTTTAGGCATAGTTGCTACCGTTCTCTAAACTCCGCAGAGTTAGCCGTTAAACTTCACAAGGACTCGGCCCTCTAGATATTCCATATCTATTGATGCCACCGTGCTAAACTTTCTTTTTTTATAGAGCCAGGCAAGCACCCTGGTTAAGCGCTTATACTTTGTCCACATCTTGTCCTTGCCTAAGATCACCGGGAAAGGATTATCGGCAAGATACATTGTCATTTTCCCCTGCTCATCCAGGACAAGCTGCGAGATGTTCTGCTTGGGCAAGTCAGGGTTACCATGACTTGCATAACGGAGCATATCCAATGGACCTTTCATTGCCCTGCTATCTGTCAAGATCACTTCATCCGCCACCACAAGAACTGGAAAATCAAGGTCGTCCCCCTGCTTCACAGGGGCGAAAATATTACCGCGGCTGTCCATATATGAAAAAGCCCCACTCAAATGAACCATTGCTGTGGGCTTGCGCTCGTGGATGATAAGTTTTATGCCATTTGGCCATTTCTTATCGACCTTTACTTTGCGAATCCACCCTGTAGCCTGCAACGAATCATCAATCTCTCTCTTACTCACCGCGACAAGGTTGCTTCGATTGTCCAAACCCGCCATCGACACTATTTCATCAGCGCTGAATCGTTCAGAGCCTTCAACAGCAATGGACTCAACCTGAAAAAAAGTACTGTGGCAGAGGCTGGCATAGATCCCCCAACCCACCAGAAAAATCACACCGGCAGCCAAACCAACTCCGGCCAGCATGGCATAGATCTGGTTACGATCAGCTCGTTCCGCCTTCATCCTTTTCTGAACAGTGGACGAGTATGCCGACTTTTTCTTTCTCATAAATTTTTGCCTTCAAAACCTAGCAGTTTCACTTCAGGCTCAAGAAAGACACCAAAGCGCTCTTTCACTTCCCTTTGAACCATCTTCATCAGCTCGACAAGATCTTGGGCTTTGGCATGATTAACATTGACCAGAAAATTGCCATGGACAAGGGAGACCATGGCGCCTCCGATCGTTCTTCCTTTTAAACCAGCCTCATCAATGAGCTGCCCTGCTGTTTTTTCATGCTTTGGGTTCTTGAAAAATGAACCGCAGCTTGCTTCCTTAGGCTGGCGCTCCTTTCTGTTACCTACAAATTTCTGACATGTTTTTTTAATGGCCATTTTGTCAGCCCGCTGGAGTTGAAAGACACCTTCCACTGCCAGGGTCCCTGCTTCCTCACCCCAAGACCGATATGTGTAATGGAAATCTTCTAAATCTTTAACGATATAGTCGCCATTTTCATCCATCACTGTTACTGAAGAGACAACCTGGCATATTTCTGAACCCCAGGCTCCGGCATTCATCACCAATGCACCACCCACTGTGCCCGGTATTCCTGCAGCAAATTCCAAACCGCTGAGCCCTTGCTCGATTGTCCAGTTTACTAATCGGCCAAGACTGCAACCTGCCTCTACCTTGACATAGACCCTGTCGCCTTCCTCTCTGATCACCTTAATTTTCGAAAATCTCTTTCCGAGCACCAACGTCACGCCGCGCAACCCTTCATCGGCAATGAGAATGTTTGAGCCACCGCCGATGAGCCGACAGGGGATATTCACCCTTTTTATGCCTTTAAGCAGATGGCCTAACTCCTTAATACCTGTTGGGAAAATAATTGCCTCAGCACAACCGCCAACCCGGTAGGTGGTGTATTTTGCCATGGGTTCATTCCACAAAACCTCACCAGACCAGAAGTCGATCATTTCGTCGTTAAAGGTATCCGCCCATACCGGCAGCCGATTTCTGTTACAGCCCCTTGGCCTACCACCCACATTCCAATTCAATGCCGCCGCTTCCATCATGACGTCTCTCCTTTACTCCGGCATTTCATGCCTGTTGATGTAAAGACTCCACTTGGTCTGATTTATTTGTCAAGCAAGCGTAATAACTCTTCGCCTGCGCGGTACACATTGCCAGCGCCCAAGGTAATTACAACATCACCATCAAGTAACAATGGCAATGCAGCCTGGGGCAAATCATTCACTGTTTCAGTCAGATACACTTCCCGTTGTCCCCTTTCTTTTATTGCAGAGACAAGGTTGGCTGAATTAACACCTTCAATGGGCTGCTCGCTGGCTGGATAAATTTCGGTTAAAATCAGCATGTCCGCAGCATGAAACGCTGTACAAAATTCTTTAAAAAGAGCCTGGGTTCTTGTGTAGCGATGGGGCTGAAATAAGACGACGGCACGGCGGTCCGGCCAGGCATCTTTAATGGCATTTAAGGTGGCTTTAATCTCTGTGGGGTGATGGCCGTAATCATCAATCACTGTGATTCCTTTTGCCTCTCCCTTAAGCTGCAAACGGCGCTGTACCCCTGTAAATCTTGAAAGGCCGGCAGCAATGGTTTGAAAATCTATTTCAAGTTCCAACCCAACTGCAACGGCAGCTAATGCGTTATAAACATTATGGATTCCTGGAAACTGCAGATTTATCTCACCTAACACCTCTCGACCGGCACATACATCAAACCGACAGCCAAAGCCTAACTTGTCAATTTTACGGGTATGTATGTCGGCCTGGGCTGTTAAGCCGTAGGTAATCACTCTTTTTTTAATTTCAGGTAAGAGTTCAACGATATTGTCGTTATCAAGGCAGAGAATGGCTGCGCCATAAAAAGGAATCTTATTGATGAATTCCAAAAACACCGCCTTGATCTCTTCGATATTTGCATAATAATCAAGGTGCTCAAGATCGATATTGGTTACAACCTCCACCACCGGGGTTAAGTGAAGAAATGAACCGTCACTTTCGTCAGCCTCAGCAACCAGAAACTCTCCTTCACCCAATTTGGCATTGGTGCCAAGACTGTTTACTTTCCCACCGATAACCACCGTTGGGTCAAGATTTGCCTCGGCCAGAACTGCCCCGACCAATGATGTGGTAGATGTTTTGCCATGTGAACCGGCTATTCCGATGCCGAATTTTTTAAGGCGCATCAGCTCAGCCAACATTTCCGCTCTGGGGATGACAGGTATACCTGCCTCTATGGCAGCAAGTACTTCTGGATTGTCCCTGCGAACCGCTGTTGAAGTTACAACAACTTCAGCGCCTTCAATCCATGCAGCATCATGTCCCTTATGAACCACACCACCAAGCTCTTGCAGGCGTTTTGTTATATCGCTGGATGACAGGTCGGAGCCAGTCACTCGATAGCCAAGGTTAAGGAGTAACTCGGCTATACCGCTCATGCCGATACCACCGATGCCGACGAAATGTATTTGTTTGTTTTTCTTGTACACTTAGTTTTGTTATGGCTGGTTCAAGCAGTTTGAACTGCTGTCATATCCAGGCACTCCCTTACTATATTTTTGGCTGCATTCGGCTCGCCAAGCTTATATGCCATGCTGGCCATCCGTTCTCTTTTTGACTCATTTTTAGCAAGGCCGAGGATGAGTTTGGCGAGATCCATGCCAGTCATCTTATCTTCCATGCACTTCATGGCTGCCCCTGCCTTAACCAGCCAATCTGCGTTTATTTCCTGGTGGTTATCTGCGGCATAGGGGTAGGGAATCAAAATCATTGGTTTCCCCATTACAGTTAATTCGGCAAGACTGGTTGCCCCTGCCCGGGCCACCACTAGATCTGCCTTGGCAAGCACAAAGGGCATCTGGTTAAAAAATGAGGCCACCTTTGCCGGGATTCCCGCCTCTGCATATGTCTCCCGCACCTTTTTCGTGTCCTGCCTGCCGGTTTGGTGGATGATATTAAACCCTTTGGGAGGTGTTCTCTTAATAAGCCGGGCTGCCTCCATCATTTTGACATTGATGCTATGGGCTCCCAGCGACCCGCCCATGACAACCAAGGTAAAGCTGTCCTTGCTGCTTTCACCACTGGCCAGAGCACGAACTTCTTTACGAACTGGGTTCCCTGTTTGCACACATTTGCTGGCCGGAAAACATTTTTCACTACCGGGAATGGATATAAATATCTTCCTGACGATCTTTGCCAAAATTCTGTTTGCCAGGCCGGGCACTGAATTTTGCTCATGAATACAGGTTGGAATCCGCCGCAACCATGCGGCCAGCAATACTGGCCCAGTCACATAACCACCAACTCCGAGAACAACATCCGGCTTAAACTTGCCGATGATTCCCCAGGCTTCCCATAAGCTCATAGGTAGTTGGAATAAGGCTGCCAGTTTTTTAAAAATCGATTTCCCTTTTATCCCTTGGCTTTTTAGAGGAATGAATGGAAACGATTTCCCGGTTAACACCTTGGCATCCGTTTCTCTGTCCGTTGCCACAAAGAGAATCTCACCTCGGGCCACAGAATGGAGAACCTCCTCGGCCACTGCTATGCCGGGAAATAAATGCCCTCCTGTTCCACCGCCGCTGATGATCATTCTCATAAATTCAGCACCCTTGCCGTCACACTGCTTTTTGGAGAGGCGCTTTGCTGTCATGCGACACAGCGCTTCCTGTTATCTTCTTTATTAAATCATCAACAGCTTTTTGAAAAACATCACCTCGTTCACTGTAGCTCTTGAACATATCAAAGCTTGCACAGGCAGGTGACAGTAAAACCACCTCTCCTTCCTGAGCTTCCTGCGCCGCCAAAAGCACAGCTTCTTCCATATTGGCAGCATGTTTGATCTTGGTGAAATCGCTAAATGCATCAGCAATTACCTGTGCTGCTTCACCGATCACAATCAAGCTTTTGACCTTTGTTCTAACTTCTTCGGCAAGGAGGCTATAATCGCCGCCCTTGTCTCTCCCGCCGGCAATAAGATGCACTGGCCTATCCATACCAGCCAATGCTGATTTTACAGCGCCGATATTCGTTGCCTTTGAATCATCGACATAAAGCACGCCGTTCACGGTACCGACCTCGGTAAGGCGATGATCAAGGCAGGTAAACTGAGCAAGTCCTTTCACTATGGCTTTTGATGAACAACCCATGAGACGGGCGGCAATGATGGCCGCCAAACAATTTTCAGAGTTCGGATATTTTCCTAGTGGACCTGGCAGTTGATATTTTTCACCTGAATCTTGGGAAAGATGGACCAATGCCATATCACCCACCAGCCGGGCATAGCTGCTGTCTTTTGTGCCAAAACCCCTGATCGTTGAAGGAATTTTCTCAAGCCTCTTTTTGATCTCGCAATCATTGCTGTTGATGACAGCAAAATCATCTCGTTTCTGACGCTTAAAAATGCTCATCTTAGAATCGATATATTCCTCATAGGATTGATATCTATCAAGATGATCCGGGCTGATATTGAGTAGCACAGCGACATGAGGGTGGAAGCTTGCTGCAGTATCGAGCTGAAAACTGCTTACCTCAAGAATTATTGCTTCAACCTGCTCATCGCCTGCCACAAACTCACAAAGTGGGGTGCCGATGTTCCCCCCCACAAAAACATGCTTGTTATCTGCCTTAAAAAAATCGCCAATCATTGTTGTAACAGTGGTCTTACCGTTTGTGCCTGTAACTGCGATTATAGGGGCGCTGGCAAACAATGATCCAAGCTCTAACTCTCCAATTACGATTACGTCTTTATCTTTCGCTGCGAGAAGTTCCGGCATATCAAGGGGTACGCCTGGGCTCACCACAATACAATCTGCATTAAGGAAGGTGTATACATCGTGACCGTCAAATTCTAAATTAACCTTCTGGTCCTGGAGCCACTGCTGATCTTCAGCGCTTAATTTTGACAATGGCCCGTTGTCACTCATTGTCAACATGCAACCTTGTTTTGCCAAAAGACGCAAAGCAGTCATGCCGGATCGACCGGCACCCACCACCAGGATGTTTTTTTCATTTGTAAAAAACGTTGCGTCTATCATGTTCTGCATTCTTCTTTCAGACCCTATTAACGGAGTTTCAAGGTTGCCAAAGCCATGAGGCCCAGGATGATTGAAACTATCCAAAATCGCACCACAACCTTGGGCTCTACCCACCCTTTTTTCTCAAAATGATGATGAAAAGGTGCCATGAGAAAAATTCGTTTTCCTCCGGAAACCTTGAAATAACCAACCTGAAGGATGACTGACATAGCCTCCATTACAAATATGCCGCCTACCAATGCCAGCAGCACTTCCTGCTTTGTGACAATTGCTACAGTTCCCAAGGCTCCACCAATGGATAATGATCCTACATCCCCCATGAACATCTGGGCAGGGAAGGCGTTAAACCATAAAAAACCGAGGCTGGCCCCAGCTAAAGCACCACAGAAAATGACCACTTCACCGGCACCGGGCACATAGGGAATTTGCAGATAGGAAGAGAGTCCCACATGCCCTGCTAAGTAGGAAAAAAGAAGATAGACCCCACTGGTAACAACCGTTGGCCCGGCAGCCAGACCATCAAGGCCATCTGTGAGATTGACCGCATTAGAGGCCCCGACAACCACGAACATCACAAAGGGGATGTAGAGCACTCCGAAGTCAGGCTGAAATCCTTTAAAAAATGGGATACTGAGCTGGGTTGAATAGGAGGGCTGGCTGGCAATAATACCCCCTGCCACCAAGGCGCCGATCATTTGAAAAAAAATTTTCCCTTTGGCACTTAAACCTTTTGAATTTTGCTTCTTGATCTTGCTGTAATCGTCCCAGGCGCCGATCATGGCATACCAGACAGTGACTCCAAGTATGACCCAGACGTAAACATTTCTAAGGTCCACCCAGAGCAAGGTACCAACAAGCAGGCCCAGAAGAATAAGAAGACCGCCCATGGTGGGCACGCCCTGTTTACTAAAATGTGATTCCGGGCCATCATCACGCACAACCTGCCCTACCTGATTTCTCTGCAGCATCCTCATAAAAGGTCTGCCGCAATAAAGAACAATCAGAAATGCGGTGATGGTGGCGCCAATTCCACGCAGGGTAATATAGCGGAAGACATTGAAGCCTCCAAAAACAGTGTGGAGCGGATAGAGGAGATGATATAACATCGGTTACTTCACTTTTTGGTTGTTAGTAACTAGAATAACGACCCGGACAACCAGGTCATCCATTCCCTAACCCAGTTCTCGCTGGAGCCCCTCAACGATTTTTTCCATGCACATGCCCCGTGACCCTTTAACGAGAAAATAATCGCCCACGCCAAAGGATTGTTCTTCCATACATTCAAAAATTGTCTGC
>SWCD01024427.1_pt2 | contig 10533 bp, 8 predicted proteins | sample 4693011 | NCBI WGS metagenome assembly SWCD01 (sample SAMN10267278, study PRJNA491770) | bioreactor metagenome | isolation source: DHS bioreactor inoculated with marine | place: Japan: Omine Ridge, Nankai Trough | reverse complement strand
TGGGGAGAGACGGAAATGGCGGATAACGAAACACTATCGGAAGCTGATAAGCTTGTTGCAGATGTAGATACGGGCGCGCGGAACCCACTAGGTTGGGAAGGTAAACTTATACCGGTAATTTGCTTCACATGGTCAATATATCAATTATATATCGCGTCGCCTTTGCCGTCTTGGTTGGCTACTACACTCGGGGTCGACTTCTTCCAGTTCATAGGTAACCTGTCGATTTCACGTAAAATTCACCTGGCATTTTCACTGACTTTGGCCACTTTGGCCTTCCCGTTGTTCAAAAGCAGCTCGCGTAACAGCATCCCATGGTATGACTGGGTCATGTTGCTAATAGGCGTTTTTGCCATGTTGTATATGGTCGTTATGAACGCCAATATAGCCGAGCGGGCCGGTGATTTCGTACATCCGAACATCAAATATGATATGACAATTGCAGTGCTCGGTGTCGTGGTGCTGACTTTAGCAGTTTACCGATCTCTTGGATTGCCGCTGGTTGTGGTTGCAACCGTTTTGGCCGCTTATGTATTCATTGGTGGCGGTAACTGGGGCGGGGCCTCTTTTGCTAAAGGCATGTGGCATTTCTGGATGCAGGAAGAAGGCATATTCGGGAAACCGCTTGCCGTATCAACCCAGACGATTTTCTTGTTCGTGCTATTCGGTGCCATTTTGGAAAAGGCAGGCGCGGGCGGTTATTTTATCAAGATAGCATTTGCTCTTCTGGGGCATTTTAAAGGTGGGCCGGCAAAAGCCGCCGTGATCGCCTCTGCCCTAAGTGGTCTCTATTCAGGCTCATCAATTGCCAACACCGTGACAACAGGGACATTCACTATACCCTTGATGAAACGTACCGGATTTAGCCCTGAAAAGGCTGGAGCCGTTGAAGTTGCATCCTCGACCAACGGTCAGTTAATGCCACCTGTAATGGGGGCGGCTGCCTTTTTGATCGCAGAATTTACTGGCGTTGAATATACCACGCTTCTTAAACATGCATTGTTGCCTGCCCTTATTTCCTATATCGCACTTGTCTATATTGTGCATCTGGAAGCCAGCAAATTAAACCTTAAGGGTTTGCCAAAACCACCATCATCCAAAACAATGACACATAAAATGATAGGGTTCTTAACCGGATTTATCACTGTCGCGTTTTTATTCATTTTTGTCTATTTCACGCTTGGTCAAGTAAAGGCGGCATTCCCGGGACTGACAGCTTATGCGGTTTTGGCAATTGCGATGGTGTTGTATTTGGTGCTGGTTTATTTAGCATCAAGGCGACCGGATTTGGAAGTCGATGACCCGGATGCCCCTATTACGGTTTTACCTGTCGCATCTGAAACTGCATGGACCGGTCTGTATTTTCTATTACCGATCATCATATTGTTATGGTGTATCTTACCGTCTCCGGAACGTTTATCTGCGCATTTGTCTGCGTATTACGCGTGTCTTGCAATGATTTTCATAGCACTTACACAACATCCTCTAAAGGCTATATTTCGAGGCGAATCCGACGTTTTCAACCGCTTGAAAGTTGGTATTTGTGAATGTGTCGATGGCGTTATTTCGGGTGCTCGCAACATGATTTCTATCGGCATTGCAACGGCGGCAGCCGGTGTTATTGTTGGCTCAATCTCGTTAACGGGCGCACATGGATTTGTCGGCGAAGTCGTTGAATTCCTGTCGGGTGGCAACCTGCTGATCATGTTGATCCTTGTGGCTATCATGAGCCTGCTTTTGGGTATGGGACTGCCGACAACAGCAAACTATCTGGTTGTGGCTGGTCTAATGGCACCGGTGATTGTGGCGCTCGCGGCGAAATCCGGGTTGATCTTGCCCCTCGTGGCGGTGCACCTTTATGTCTTTTACTTCGGTATCCTGGCAGATGATACGCCACCCGTAGGTCTGGCGGCTTATGCGGCGGCAGCGATATCCGGTGGCGATCCTATTAAAACAGGTATCCAAGGATTCACATACGATATCCGTACGGCTTTGTTGCCCTTCCTGTTCCTGTTCAACACAGAATTACTGCTGATGAATGTCTCTCTTGCGAAAGGTATGTTTGTCTTTGTGGTGGCAACAGGGGCTATGATGTTATTTGCGGCCGCAACGATGGGATGGTTCCTGTTCAAAAGCAAACTATGGGAAAGCGTTGCCTTACTGCTGATTGCATTCACGTTGTTCCGCCCGGGGTTCTGGCTGGATTACGTGTCACCACCATTTGAAGTGAGATCGGGCGCGCAGGCAATTACTCTGGCAGAAGCAATGCCGGATGGGGCTGATATGCGCATACGTATTGTCGGGCCTGATTTTGATGATGTTGATAAGCCGAACAATACCAGTATCATTGTAGATCTTGGCGAAAAGGCTGATGGCGCATCCAGGTTTACCAGCGGTGGACTTCAGGTAATGGAGGAAGACGGCAAGGTCATTATCGACAGCCTGACATGGGACTCCAAGCATAAACAACTGGATCGGTTGTTCACTATGGGTGATTTTGATAATCCCATCTTGATCGATAAGGTCCTGCTCAAACGTGACCGAAAACCAAAAGAGCTGTTCTACATTCCGGCCCTTATGTTGTTGGGTCTAATCTGCATGTTGCAACTTGGGCGTAAACGTAAATCAGTAACGCAAGCAGCGTAGAAAGGAACCATAAGATGTATAAAACAATTTTGGTACCTGTTGACCTTAATCAGGAAAGCTCATGGAAAAAAGCACTGCCGGTTGCCGTTGATTTGGCGCAAAAGAACGGCGGAGAACTTCACATAGTTACGGTTATTCCGGACTATGGAATGGCTCTTGTAGGGTCGTTTTTTCCGCCTGATCATACGGAAAAGGCGCTGGCGTCAGCGCAAAAGGATCTGGTAACATTCGTCGCTGATAATGTGCCGTCCACTGTAAAAGCCACTGCTTATGTGAAGGTTGGTACAATATACAAAAGAATATTGCGTACGGCAGATGAGGTGAATTGCAGCCTTATTGTCATGGCGTCGCACAGACCGGAAACCAAGGACTATCTGCTGGGGCCGAATGCGGCGCGTGTCGTGCGCCATGGAACCCAATCGGTTTTCATTGTGCGTGATAGTTAGCATTCGGGCCAAAATATCCGGCATGATTTCGGCTGTATGATCGGCGTACACAACCCGTATGATTTCCGTACACCAAACGGTGCATAGGGATTTTTTTAATATTTACCCGCAATCCTTGGGTTTTTGACCAAAGGATTGCAGATGGCCGCACCACGTAAACAGACCCAAGATATGGCCAATGCACTGGCACGGATGCAAGACGGGATGATGCACAGCTGGCTGGACAAAAGCCTGCCCGATGATTGGAACTACCTGAACAGCAAAGACCCGATTGAGCCGCATAAAACCCGCGTCACCCTGCGGCTGGACACGGATATGTTAAAGTGGTTCCGCAAACTGGGGCCGGGTTATCAAAAACGCATCAACCAAGTGCTGCGGGTGTATTTCACGGCGATCTTGGCAGGTGAGGTGCAAACCCACTATGCGGCCGACGACCAAACCGAATTGCGCATCGGCTATTATGAACGGATGGGCACATCCTAATGGAGGTGCAATGAATTTGGATGTTTTCGTGAACCCCTCAATAAATCAATAACGGATACTGCTACATATAATTTTTTTGATTCTTGCAAGATTGTCATTTGATTATGAGTGTTTTTGATAAGCATAAAACCTCACTCCCATCATGGCCCTCGTCGATAGACGTGGGCCTCGCCTGACCTTCCCCAGGGAAGGCGCATTCGCACCTCCCCAAGGTCAGGCGAGGCCCTAATGTTGTGTGCTACATTTGGGGTGTGATTGGGCGTTTGGGTGTTGGGTAGGGTGGACTTAAGCCCACCTTGCGGGAGCGCAACCTCTCGGGGATTGCTGCGCATTCCCCTGTCGGATCACTGGAATACGTTGACACGAATTCCAGCGTTACCCCTGCCGGTTAATGGAGTGCGTTTACACGCTTTCCATTCTAATACTCCTGTAACGCCCGCACCTCAATCTCACCCTCAGCCATATTGCGTATCGCCTTCGCGGCGGCGTTAGAGGCGGCGGCGGTCGTGTAATAGGCGATTTTGCCGTATAGGGCGGCGGCGCGGATGTGTTTGCTGTCGTTCAGGGATTGCGTGCCCTCGGTGGTGTTGAAAATCAGATCGACCCCGCCGTCTTGCAGCATATCGGCAATGTTGGGGCGGCCTTCATAGACTTTCAGGACTTTGGTATTAGAGATGGCATTATCCGATAGCCACGTCGATGTACCACCCGTGGCAAGGATGTTGAAACCTAGGCCTGACAGGATTTGGGCGGCCTCCAGGATCAGGTCCGATTTATCGGCGGGCTTGACCGAGATGAACACGGTCCCCGAGCTGGGCAGCGGTGTGCCTGCACCCAGTTGTGATTTCAGGAACGCACGGGCAAATGTTTTGTCCAGCCCCATGACTTCACCGGTAGAGCGCATTTCCGGGCCAAGCAACGGATCTACGCCGGGGAAGCGGTTGAACGGCAATACGGCCTCTTTGACTGCGAAATGCTCGGTGTGCGGTGATTTCAGATCGAACGCACCCAGCTTTTCACCTGCCATAATGCGCGCGGCAATGGCGGCGATGGGCGAGTTTACCGCTTTGGCCACAAAAGGCACTGTACGCGATGCACGCGGGTTGACCTCCAGGATAAAGATCACGCCGTCTTTGATGGCGAACTGCACGTTCATCAGACCAACCACATTCAGGCCAATGGCCATCGCTTCGGTCTGGCGTTTCATTTCCTCTATCAATTCAGATGATAGCGAATAGGGCGGTAACGAACAGGCACTGTCGCCGGAATGCACGCCGGCCTCTTCGATGTGTTGCAGGATGCCGGCGACATGCACGGTCTGGCCGTCGCAAAGCGCGTCGACATCGACCTCGATGGCCCCCACAAGGTAGCTGTCCAGAAGCACGGGACTGTCGCCTGATACTTTGACGGCTTCAGTGATATAGCGTTTCAGTTGCGCGTCATCGCGGATGATTTCCATCGCGCGGCCGCCCAGCACATAAGACGGGCGGATCACCAGCGGGTAACCGACGTCCTGAGCGATGGTAAAGGCTTCTTCGGGCGAATGCGCGATACCGTTATAAGGTTGTTTCAGGTCGAGCTTTTCCAAAAGCTGCTGGAAGCGCTCGCGGTCTTCGGCCAGATCGATTGCATCGGGTGTGGTGCCCAGGATCGGGATGCCTTCGGCCTCTAGGTCGTTGGCGAGTTTCAGGGGCGTTTGGCCGCCGAATTGCACAATAACGCCGTGTAACATTCCGTTTTCCTGCTCAACGCGCAGGATTTCCATCACGTTTTCCATGGTCAGCGGTTCAAAGTACAAACGATCCGAAGTGTCGTAATCGGTGGAAACTGTTTCGGGGTTACAGTTCACCATAATGGTTTCATAGCCTGCTTCGGTCAAAGCATAACAGGCGTGGCAGCAGCAATAATCGAACTCGATGCCTTGGCCGATACGGTTTGGGCCGCCGCCGAGGATGACGACTTTTTTGCGGTCGGTAGGGCGGGCTTCACATTCGACGCTGCCCATCGCATCCGCTTCGTATGTGGAATACATATATGGGGTTTGGGCCTCGAATTCGGCGGCGCATGTGTCGATGCGTTTAAAGACGGCGGTCACACCCATTTTTGTACGCTGGATGCGGATGTCACGTTCTTTCGCACCTGTGAGCGTGGCAAGCCGTGCGTCGCTAAAGCCGAACATCTTCAAACGGCGCATACTGACCGCATCTGTCGGCAGGCCATTTTTGCGAATGTCCTGTTCAATGGCGATGATCTCGCGGATGCGGGCCAAGAACCAAGGGTCGAACTTTGTGATTTCAAAAATTTCGTCATCGGAAAAACCAAAGCGCATGGAATGTGCGATTATCAACAAACGGTCGGGTGTTTGTTCCGACATGGCGCGTGTCAGGTTTTTGTCAATGGCCTCTTGTGCGGCGGGAGTGGCCCCGATCAGGATATAAGGCAGGTTGCCGGAGGGGTCATCGGTTTTAATGATGTCGGTATCAAGGGGCATGCCGTCGATATCAATTTCGTCAAAACCTGTAAGCCCGGTTTCCAATGATGCCAGTGCTTTTTGCAGGCTTTCATGTATGGTACGCCCCACGGCCATCACTTCGCCCACTGATTTCATCGCGGTGGTCAATGTCGGTTCTGCGCCCGGGAATTTTTCAAAGGCAAAGCGCGGTATTTTAGTGACAACATAGTCGATTGTTGGCTCGAATGAAGCTGGTGTGACGCCTGTGATATCATTGTCGAGTTCATCCAGTGTGAAACCCACAGCCAGTTTTGCGGCAATCTTGGCGATGGGAAAACCTGTGGCTTTGGATGCCAGCGCCGATGAGCGTGATACGCGTGGGTTCATTTCGATAACCACCATGCGGCCATCCACAGGGTTTACCGCCCATTGCACATTCGATCCGCCTGTTTCCACACCGATCTCGCGCAGCACGTTTATCGAAAGGGTGCGCATCATCTGGTATTCTTTATCCGTAAGGGTCAGTGCGGGGGCAACAGTGATACTGTCGCCTGTATGCACACCCATCGGGTCAACGTTTTCAATGGCGCAGATGATGATAGCATTGTCGGCCTTGTCACGCACCACCTCCATTTCAAACTCTTTCCAGCCCAAAAGACTTTCGTCGATCAGGATTTGGTTCACAGGCGAGGCATCAAGTCCTGTACCGCAGATCTTTTCATAATCGGCGCGATTATATGCAATGCCGCCACCGGTGCCACCCATGGTAAAGGCGGGGCGGATGATGGCAGGCAGGCCGACGTCTTCGATTGCAGCCATGGCTTCTTCCATGCTTTCAGCGATGGTTGCGCGCGGGTTTTCAATACCAAGCCGGTCCATAGCCTCACGGAAAAGCTTGCGGTCTTCGGCCATCTCAATTGCTTTGCGATCGGCCCCGATCAATTCTACATTATATTTTTCCAACGTACCATCATCATCCAGTGCAAGAGCCGTGTTCAGCCCTGTTTGCCCACCCATCGTCGGCAACAGAGCGTCAGGTCTTTCCTTGGCGATAATCTTGGCAACGACTTCAGGTGTAATGGGTTCGATATATGTGGCATCGGCCATTTCGGGGTCGGTCATGATGGTGGCCGGGTTTGAGTTGACCAAAATGACACGGTAACCTTCTTCGCGTAAAGCTTTGCAGGCCTGTGCGCCCGAGTAGTCAAATTCGCAAGCCTGCCCGATAATTATGGGCCCTGCGCCGATGATCATAATGGATGAAATATCGGTTCTTTTTGGCATGATGCATTGAGCCCCTGTGCGGTGCAGACGCAAGATTCGTCTGCCTAATTCCAAATTGTTCTGGGTGTAATGTTTTGGGGGGGCAGGTGCAAGGGGGCAATTGTTGGACGTGCTGATTTGAAGGTCTAATTATACAGTCAAGAAAAGTTAATATGTGATCACGGGGTCACTCTTGTTAATAATATACGTCAAACTGACCATTTAAATGGGAAATAGTTTGATTTTCGGTGTGGGCTGGGCGTTAGTTATAGACATTATTTATAAAAAATGAGGGTGTTTTATGTCTATTGGATCAAAAATTGTAACTTTGAGTGCCGCGTTTGCATTTATGACAAGCGCTGTTTCGGCCGAAGACGGTTATTATGCCGGCCTCGGGCTTTCTATTGGTCATATGTTGTCAAAATCGGACTTGCCGTCCGGGGCCAGTGCAGACGATTACAGTTCGGGTACATTAATCGGCGGTTACCGCAAACAAGCCGATAAAGGGTTCTGGGCATTAGAGGCGCAATTGGAATTTCCACTTAATGATGAATTGACAAGCGCAGGTGTTCCCTGTTCGGTAGGTGCGACTACGGCCTATGGATGTGAAGTTGACGGCGTATTGCGATTGCGCGGTGTCTACGGACATGAAATCCAGAATGGCTTGGAAGCGTATGCAACAGCGGGATTTGTGATAATTTCAGGTGATGCTGCAAGTTCAGCAACGACTACTGATTCAACCGTGGCTGGTGGTTTTTCCATCGGTGTTGGCATGCAAAAAGCATTCACGCCAACGTTGAAACTTCGCGGAGAATTGAACCATGATATGGCAACGATTGGCCTAAGCGATATATCAGGCCCGGGGATACCCGCAAATTGCTGTGATCCGAGTTTTGTTTTTACGTCCCTGCAAATATCTTTAGTGAAATCGTTCTAAGGCAAAGCTAGCGGCTTAAAACCAATGTGATTTGCGCGCTTTTAAGAGCGTTCATCTTTGGCTGACCCCATGACAATATATGATGTGATTGAAGCGACTTGTGGCAATGTTCCCAATACTTCCGTGTGGAAGTATTTATAGGCGGCTAAATCTGCCACTTCTACCCGCAACAGATACTCTATGCTGCCGGTTACATTGTGGCATTCGCGCACTTGTGATGCGGCGGAAATGGAACGTTCAAATGCGGATTGTGATGCTTTTGAGTGATCGCTCAGGCCAACGGTGATATAGGCTACAAAACCCGAGTTCAATGCCGCACGGTTCAAAGTTGCGCGGTAGCCGGTAATAATACCTGTGCGTTCAAGGTCTTGCACGCGCCGCAAACATGCAGAGGGCGATAAACCTATGCGGTCTGCCAGTTCCAGATTGCTAATGCGCCCATCGCGAGACAGTTGGCGCAATATAATTTCGTTAATGTGATCTATCTGTGTCATATATTGTTTTTTATTATAAAATACGGTGATATTAGCAAGTACATTCGGTTTAAATGATGAAATAATTGCGTCATGACATATGATATTATACTTTCACTTGCGGCTTTTGCTTTGGTTTCTTCGCTTACGCCAGGGCCGAATAATCTGATGGTTTTGGCTTCCGGCGCGAACTTTGGCTATCGTTTGACCTTGCCGCATATGCTGGGCATTACTGTTGGCTTCTTGGTTATGATGGCTTTATTGGGTGTCGGATTGGCGCAGATGTTTTTGCTATACCCAATGCTCAAATCAATGTTGCGCGTGGTTAGCGTGGTTTACTTGATCTATCTGGCGTGGAAAATCGCCAATGCCGCACCGCCCCAAAATGCAGTTGAAAAAGGCAAGCCAATGACGTTTTTACAGGCTGCTTTATTTCAATGGGTTAACCCCAAGGCTTGGGCTATGGCCCTGACCGCGGTGACTGTTTATGCCCCCAGCCAAGAGTTGGTTGTGATTGCTGTGGTGGCGTTGATATTTGGTCTGATTAATTTTCCATCTGTAAGTGCATGGGCATTTTTGGGGCAGAGAATGCAGGTATTTTTGATAAATAACAAACGATTACAGGTTTTTAATATCAGCATGGCTGTTCTGCTTTTAGGGTCGCTTTACCCTGTATTGGTGCCGGCTTAAGGCCAACATACCGTTCAAAAAATATAGCCTAAACTTTGGTTATAAAATTGGAAACTAGACCCTAGGGTCAATTGGGTTCATCCAAAAGTAGGGTTAATGTTCATACATCAGCCAGAGTGGCTACATGTAACAACAGGTGATCTTATGAGACCATTAAAAATAACAACTTTAGCACTACTCGCAATGACAACAAGTTTGTCGGTGACCCCAACACAGGTATTTGCGCAGGCCGCAGGTGCAGGCGCAGATGTCGGCGCACCGGATACCGGCACAGGATTGGGTGACGGTACAGGATTGGGTGGTATAACAGGAACAGGTACTGGGACTAATACAGGAACTGGAGCTGGGCCTGATAGCGATGACCATGACGACGATGATGGCGATGACCATGATGACGGTGATGACCACGATGACGGTAACGACGGCGATGGTGATCACGATGACGGCGGCGATGGAGATGGCGGTGACGGTGACGGCGGCGGTGACGGTGATTAATCACACGCTGTACATGTGATGGTAATATTTCATATGCAAAAACCCAAGCCGATACGGATCGTTAATTATTGATCTGTTGGGAAATATTGCTCATCATATACGTGGCCTGCCTTAGGTAGATAAGGCAGGCCACGATTCTTATAATGTTTATGTGTAAAAGGAAAATGGGTTGGGACTAAAACGCGTTATATATTTGGGATTGTTTCTAACCGCAATCAACGGGCCTGCATGGGGTGGTGAGAATGCTTTTGTTGATTCTGTAACGCAACAGCTTCAAGAGCAGGGCTATACAATTACCAAAGTGTCTAAAACTTTTCTGGGCCGCGTGCGCTTTGCTGCGAAACGTGACGAGATGGAACGTGAAATCGTCATCAACCCGCGCACGGGCGAGGTCTTGCGCGATTTAAACCGAACAACTTCCGGTGTTGAAGTGGTCGTCCCTGAAAGAATCTCAGAACCCAAGTCAAATGTTGCAAATACTGAAACCGGCTCAGCTAACGCTTCCAATGAAGATAACGACGACGACGGTGAAGGCGGTGATGATGGCGACGACGGCGGTGATGATGGCGACGACGGCGGTGATGATGGCGGCGACGACGGCGGTGATGATGGCGGCGACGACGGTGGTGATGATGGCGGCGACGACGG
>SWCD01019945.1_pt1 | contig 10537 bp, 9 predicted proteins | sample 4693011 | NCBI WGS metagenome assembly SWCD01 (sample SAMN10267278, study PRJNA491770) | bioreactor metagenome | isolation source: DHS bioreactor inoculated with marine | place: Japan: Omine Ridge, Nankai Trough | reverse complement strand
TTCAGGCCTTTCGGTGCAATAATGTAACGACGCTCGCCATCTGCATAACACAATAATGCAATGTATGGGCTACGGTTTGGATCGTACTCCAAACGCTCAATTGTCGCAGGAATACCATCTTTGTTACGCTTAAAGTCGATAACGCGATAGTGCTGCTTATGACCACCGCCTACATGACGAGTGGTAATACGACCATTGTTATTACGACCGCCCGACTTTGATTTTTTCTCAAGCAAAGGTGCATACGGCGCGCCTTTGTGTAAGTCAGGATTTACAACACTGACAACAAAGCGACGACCGGGAGACGTTGGCTTTCTTTTTACAACTGGCATCTCAACAACCCCTTATTCTACTACTGCAAAATCAATTTCTTGACCCTGCTCTAGACGAACGTAAGCTTTTTTCCAGTCTGAGCGCTTACCCATTCCGTGCTTCGCACGCTTGGTTTTACCCTTCACGTTGGCAACAGAAACACCTGAGACCTTAACGCTAAAGAGCTGCTCAACCGCTGCCTTTACTTCTGGCTTGGTAGCATCTGGAGTAACTTTAAAAACTACTTGATTGCTGGCATCACCAACAATTGCAGACTTTTCTGAAAAGTGTGGACCTAACAACACTTTGAAGATGCGTTCTTGGTTCATCCCAGCATCTCCTCAATCTTTTTCAGCGCGGGCACAGTCACCAACACTTTTTCAAAACGAATAAGGCTGACCGGATCAACACCTACCACATCACGAACATCTACTTTATGCAGATTACGAGATGACAGATAAAGATTTTCGCTAACCTCTTCGGTCACAATCAATACATCCTGCAAACCGTATTCACCCAGCTTTTGAATCAAAGCCTTAGTTTTTGGCGCATCGAGATCAAACTCTTCGACCACAACCAAACGCTCTTGACGAGCCAGCTCTGACAAGATGGACCGCAGCGCAGCGCGGTACATCTTGCGATTTAACTTCTGTGAATGATCTTGAGGCTGAGCAGCAAAAGTTACACCACCCGAACGCCATATTGGGCTTCTTATTGTACCGGCACGAGCACGACCAGAACCTTTTTGAGCCCAAGGCTTGCGCCCACCACCGGATACTGCTGCTCTATTTTTCTGAGCGCGAGTACCTTGACGACCGCCTGCCAAATATGCAGTAACCGCCTGGTGTACAAGATCTTGGTTATATTCTTTACCAAAGGCCGCATCAGAAACTTCTACAGTTCCCGCAGTACCCTTTGTTGTTGCAATATTTAATTCCATCGACGATCCCCTCAGCCTTTAACAGCTGCACGAACGATCACATCACCGCCAGGAGCACCTGGTACTGCACCCTTAATAAGGAGCAGATTGCGCTCAGCGTCAACACGTACAATTTCAAGATTTTGAGTCGTAACACGCTCATCACCCATATGGCCCGCCATTTTCTTACCTTTAAAAACACGACCGGGAGTTTGGCATTGACCAATAGAACCGGGCGCACGGTGAGAAATAGAGTTGCCGTGAGTAGCATCTTGCATCTGGAAGTTCCAGCGCTTGATCACACCCGCGTAACCTTTACCTTTAGAAGTACCGGTAACATCAATTTTTTGACCGACTTCAAACTGATCAACTGTGACGTTCCCGCCAACCTCCAGACCGTCTTGATCACCATCAACACGAAGCTCCCAACTACCACGCCCAGCTTCAACACCCGCCTTAGCGAAATGACCAGCTTGAGATTTATTTACTCGGGAAGCACGACGAGAACCCACAGTCACCTGTACAGCAGTGTAACCATCAGCTTCATCTGTCTTAATTTGAGTAATGCGATTTGGCTCGACCTCGATCACTGTGACCGGGACAGAAGCACCATCATCATTAAATACACGTGTCATGCCACATTTGCGGCCGACAATTCCAATTGCCATCTGTATAACCTCATAGTGTACGGGGCTGTCACCCGCTATGGCCGCCCATTTCAGAGCGTTACACCCGCTCTGCGTTGGCCGAGCCTGGGTCTTAAATTCTATTTCTACTCTTTAACGATCTTACTTAGGCCAGACTAATCTGAACCTCAACACCAGCTGCTAAATCAAGCTTCATCAAGGCATCAACAGTCTTTTCTGTTGGCTCTACAATATCTAGCAACCGCTTGTGGGTGCGGATTTCGTACTGATCTCTCGCATCTTTATTGACGTGAGGAGAAATCAAAATCGTAAAACGCTCTTTACGAGTCGGCAATGGAATCGGGCCACGAATTTTGGCGCCGGTACGCTTTGCCGTCTCAACGATTTCTTGCGTCGAAGCATCAATCAATTTGTGATCAAATGCTTTGAGGCGAATCCGTATACGTTGATCCTGCATGGAATCAAACTCCAACTATCTAAAGAACCTACAGGCCTCACTTATTTGAGACCCTGAAAAATGGAGGCGAGATCTTAAGGCTGACCCCCTCCCCTGTCAAGCAAAAACTGGGGGTTTTCTTATGTTTTACTGCAAACTCATAAAACCAGATCAAGCAAGCTCAACAAACGACTAAAAAGGCCACCCTAGGGGCGGCCTTTTTATCTGATAATTAACCTTTAGAGCAAGTATCCCTTAGGGCCGCAATCAGCACTGAGTAAAATTAATCACTCAATAATTTTAGCTACAACACCGGCACCCACTGTACGACCACCTTCACGGATCGCAAAGCGTAGACCATCTTCCATGGCGATCGGCGCAATCAGGGTAACAACCATTTGCACGTTGTCGCCTGGCATAACCATCTCTACACCATCAGGCAGCTCACAAGCACCTGTGACGTCTGTGGTACGGAAGTAGAACTGTGGACGGTAGCCTTTAAAGAAGGGCGTATGACGTCCACCTTCATCTTTAGACAGTACGTACACTTCTGCTTCGAACTTAGTGTGCGGGTTGATAGAACCAGGCTTAGCCAGTACTTGACCACGCTCTACTTCTTCACGCTTGGTACCACGCAACAGAACACCAACGTTCTCACCAGCACGACCTTCGTCGAGCAGCTTGCGGAACATTTCAACACCCGTACAGGTGGTCTTCATAGTTTCTTTGATACCGATGATTTCGATTTCTTCACCGACATTGACGATGCCACGCTCTACACGACCAGTAACAACTGTACCGCGACCAGAGATGGAGAAAACGTCTTCGATAGGCATCAGGAACGCACCATCAATAGCACGCTCTGGCTCTGGGATGTAGGAGTCCAGAGTTTCTACCAGCTTCTTAACAGCGGTAGTACCCAGCTCATTGTCATCTTCGCCATTCAGGGCCATCAAGGCAGAACCTGCAATGATAGGCGTATCGTCACCTGGGAATTCATAGGTATCGAGCAGCTCACGCAGCTCCATTTCTACCAGCTCAAGCATTTCGTTATATTCTTCTGAACCAACACCGCCGCAATCTTCTGCCAGCAAATCTGCTTTGTTCAGGAAGACTACTACGTAAGGTACACCAACTTGGCGAGACAGTAGGATGTGTTCACGCGTTTGTGGCATTGGGCCATCCGTCGCACCACATACCAAGATAGCGCCGTCCATTTGGGCAGCACCGGTGATCATGTTTTTCACATAATCGGCGTGTCCTGGACAGTCAACGTGAGCGTAGTGGCGATTAGGTGAATCGTACTCTACGTGGGAGGTGGCGATAGTAATACCGCGCTCACGCTCTTCCGGTGCATTATCGATACCATCGAACGCAACCATTTCTCCGCCCCACACTTCTGCACATACGCGGGTCAGGGCCGCTGTCAGGGTGGTTTTACCATGGTCAACGTGACCAATCGTGCCCACGTTTACGTGGGGCTTGTTACGTTCAAACTTTTCCTTCGCCATTATTAATATCCTCTATGTTTTTTTCTAAAACTTAAGTCTTAAAATTTTGAATTTAAAATTGGTTTTTAGCCATGATAGCGTCAGCAACATTACGGGGCGCTTCAGAATACTTCTCAAACTCCATGGTAAATGTTGCACGGCCCTGGGTTGCAGAACGAAGGTCCGTGGCATAACCAAACATTTCAGCCAACGGCACCTCCGCATCAATAATTTTCCCCATCGTGCCATCATTCATTCCTTGAATAACACCACGGCGACGATTCAAGTCACCAACAACATCACCCATATTTGCCTCAGGCGTTACTACTTCTACCCTCATCGTTGGCTCGAGTAATACTGCGCCACCTTGATCAGCAAGCTTTTTGGTTGCCATCGAAGCTGCAATTTTAAAAGCTACTTCATTGGAATCTACATCATGATAAGAACCATCGTACAAGGTAGCTTTTAATCCCAACAACGGATAACCAGCCAATACGCCATTTTGCATTTGCTCCGAGACGCCTTTTTCTACCGAGGAAATAAACTCTCGTGGAACTGCACCGCCAACAACTTCATTGACGAACTCCAGGCCTTCTGCACCAGCATCTTCAGCTGGCTCAAACTTGATCCAGACATGGCCGTATTGACCACGACCACCAGATTGCCGAATAAATTTACCTTCAATATCACAGGTGTTACGTATGGCTTCACGGTAAGCCACCTGGGGTTTACCAATATTAGCCTCTACACTGAATTCACGGCGCATACGTTCAACCAGAATATCTAGGTGGAGCTCACCCATTCCAGAAATAATTGTTTGCCCGCTTTCTTCATCGGTTTTGACCCGGAAAGATGGATCTTCCTGAGCCAACTTGCCCAGAGCAACACCCATTTTCTCCTGATCCGCCTGGGACCTTGGCTCTACCGCTACTGAGATAACCGGCTCAGGAAATTCCATACGCTCCAGCACAATTTTTCCATTTTCAGCACAGAGGGTATCTCCAGTGGTGACATCTTTTAAGCCAATGGCAGCAGCAATATCTCCGGCTAAAACCACTTTGATATCTTCACGACTATTGGCGTGCATTTGTACCATGCGGCCAACGCGCTCTTTTTTGTGCTTCACTGAATTGTATACGGCGGTGCCACTTTCCAGCTTGCCTGAATAAACCCGAAAAAAAGTTAACGTACCAACAAAAGGATCGGTAGCAATTTTAAATGCCAGTGCAGAAAATGGTGCATCATCATCAGCATCGCGAGTAGCAATGGTCTCACCGTCTTCAAGAGTACCTTCGATTGCTTTGACTTCAGTGGGAGATGGTAGATATTCAACCACCGCATCCAACATCGCCTGAACACCTTTGTTCTTAAATGCCGAACCGCCAAGAACAGGCACAATTTCATTAGCCAGCGTGCGCTGACGAATAGCTAATTTAATTTCTTCCTCTGACAGCTCACCACCATCGAGGTATTTTTCCATCAATTCATCGTTTGCTTCTGCCGCTGCTTCAATGAGGTACTCACGCATTTCTTCACATTGAGGCAAAAGTTCTTCAGGAATATCCGCATAATCAAAGGTCATACCCTGATCGTCTTCATTCCACAGAATGGCCTTCATTTTAATCAGATCGACCACACCTTTAAAATTTTCTTCAGCACCAATAGTCATCTGCAACGGCACTGCATTGGCTCCCAGGCGATCTCGAAGCTGATCCACAACCATCATAAAATCAGCGCCTGCACGGTCCATTTTGTTCACAAAGACCATACGAGGAACTTCATACTTGTCCGCCTGACGCCAAACAGTTTCTGTTTGCGGCTGAACGCCAGAGGAACCACAGAGCACCACAACGGCTCCATCTAAAACACGCAGGGAACGCTCTACTTCAATAGTAAAATCAACGTGCCCGGGAGTATCAATAATATTAATGCGGTGCTGATCAAATTGTTGCTGCATACCGGCCCAAAAACAGGTGGTTGCTGCAGAGGTGATGGTAATACCACGCTCTTGCTCTTGCTCCATCCAATCCATGGTAGCCGCACCATCGTGTACCTCACCAATCTTATGTGACAGCCCTGTATAGAACAGCACCCTCTCAGTCGTGGTAGTTTTACCGGCATCTACGTGAGCGCAAATACCAATATTACGGTAACGAGTAATGGGAGTCTTACGAGCCACAATATTTCCCCAAGATAATTAATTCAAAACCATTCAACTAAAATCGCTTATTCAGTTAAAACTATTTAGCCAAAACAATGAATCTTATAAACCACAAAAGGTAGCTGACAACAGCTACCTTTTGGTGAAAACTCAACTTACTGATGTAACTGTTAGAACCGGAAGTGAGAGAACGCCTTGTTGGCATCAGCCATACGGTGAACATCTTCACGCTTCTTAACTGCACCACCCTTACCTTGTTGAGCATCAATAATTTCACCAGCTAATCGCTGCGCCATGGATTTTTCACCACGGTTACGTGCATAGTCCACCATCCAACGCATAGCCAGTGCCACGCGGCGAGAGGGGCGAACTTCAATCGGCACCTGATAAGTAGCACCACCAACACGGCGTGACTTAACTTCTACAGAGGGGGCGATATTTTCAAGTGCTTTTTCAAAAGCAGCAATAGGGTCTTCTTTGATGCGACTTTCTACCAGATCCAGTGCACCGTAAACAATGCTTTCAGCAACAGCTTTTTTGCCACTTACCATCACATGGTTCATAAACTTGGCCAGCGTGACATTACCGAACTTTGGGTCCGGGAGTATTTCACGCTTAGCGACGACTCTTCTTCTAGGCATAATCTTGCTCTTCTCTTCAGGGTTTTCCGGAACTTTTTACTGCTAATTAATTACTGCTAATTAATAATAAACCCGGCCTTACTTAGTTCTTTTTACCGATGTAAAGGCATCCTTAATTAGGACACCTTACTTTGGACGCTTAGTACCATATTTAGAACGACGTTGCTTACGGTCACTCACGCCAGCAGTATCAAGACTTCCACGTACGGTGTGGTAACGCACACCAGGAAGATCTTTAACACGACCACCACGAATCAAAACAACACTGTGCTCTTGCAGGTTATGCCCTTCACCACCGATGTACGAAGTTACTTCGTAACCATTGGTCAGGCGAACACGACATACTTTACGTAATGCAGAGTTCGGCTTTTTAGGTGTAGTTGTATACACCCGGGTACATACACCACGGCGCTGCGGACAAGCTTGCAGCGCGGGCACATCGCTTTTGGCGACTTTACGTTTTCTCGGCTTACGAACCAACTGGTTGATCGTTGCCATTCAATTACTCCAAAATAAAAAATGTCTTCTTCTAGAAGACTCTACACAATAGATCTGAAAAACAGACCCCTATTCAGGGAGGCGGCATTTTAAAGACACCCAACCCTTGAGTCAAGCGGCCCAGCCCTGGCGCCGCTTGCCCGGTTTTCTACTCTTGGCCTGAGCTAAGAGCTTCACTCAATGCTGCTTCAATATCACTGGCACTGACTGTAGTTTCACTGACTGCTGCTAAACGTTCTTTTTCTTTCTTCCGTTGTGCATGATAGGTCAATCCCGTACCCGCTGGAATCAAGCGTCCCACAACCACGTTCTCTTTCAAGCCGCGTAGACCATCGGACTTTCCGGTAACAGATGCTTCGGTAAGTACGCGAGTAGTTTCCTGGAACGAAGCCGCAGAAATAAAGCTTTCAGTCGCAAGTGAAGCCTTGGTAATACCCAGTAATAATCGCTCAAACTTGGCAGGAAATTTCCCTTCCTTTGCCAACTTCTCATTTTCTTCAAGCGCTCGGTTATATTCAACCTGTTCGCCTTTCACAAAGGAGGAATCACCCATTTCGGTAATCTCTACCTTGCGAAGCATTTGACGGCAAATAACCTCAATGTGCTTATCATTGATTTTTACACCTTGCAGGCGGTATACCTCCTGGATCTCATTGACGATATATTTCGCCAATGAGTCAACGCCCTGCAAACGAAGAATGTCATGGGAATTCTCAGGGCCATCCGCAATGGTCTCACCCTTAATTACATTTTCGCCGTCATAAACGCCCAACTGACGCCACTTAGGTATCAGCGCTTCGTAGTGATCGCTGCCATCTGGAAGCAACTCACCATTTGGCGGCGTAATTACCAAACGACGCTTACCTTTAGTTTCCTTACCAAAAGTAACCGTACCAGTAATTTCAGCCAAGATAGCTGGATCTTTAGGCTTACGTGCTTCAAATAGATCGGCAACACGTGGCAGACCACCGGTAATATCACGGGTCTTCGAACCTTCTTGTGGAATCCGAGCAATAATATCACCAGCTCCCACATGACTTGCATCCGTGATGCTCAGAATAGCGTTAGGCGGCAACATATAATGCGCAGGTACAGTAGAGTTAGCAAAGGTTAGTTCTTTACCTTTGCTGTCCAACAACGTCACCATAGGCTTCAGATCTTTACCCGCAGATGACCGCTCATTTGGATCAATCACGGCAATATTAGAAAGACCTGTCATGTCATCCGTTTGAGTACGAATACTCAGACCTTCTTCCATGCCAGAGAAGGCTGTTTTACCAGCGACCTCAGTAATAATCGGGTGAGTGTGTGGATCCCAGTTAGCGACCACATCACCAGCCTCAACAGTAGCGCCCTCTTTGATTTTAATTACAGCACCGTAAGGCAACTTATAGCGCTCACGCTCACGACCGTTTTCATCCGCGAGTGCGAGTTGGCCAGAGCGAGATATCGCGACCAGTTCGCCATTTTCACGTTCAGCAACCTTAAGATTGACCAATCGAATCGTGCCACCCATTTTGACCTGAACACTGTCAACGGCAGTAGCTCGAGATGCAGCACCACCAATGTGGAAAGTACGCATGGTCAACTGAGTTCCTGGCTCACCAATGGACTGTGCCGCAACGACGCCAATGGCTTCACCCATATTAATTTGATGACCACGAGCCAAATCGCGACCATAGCATTCTGCACAAATACCGTACCGTGTTTCACAAGTAATCGGTGAGCGAACTTCTAACTCATCAATACCCAATAATTCGATGCGTTCAACCCACTTTTCATCAATCATGGTGCCGGCATCAACAACAATATCGTTAGTGCCCGGTTTAACCACATCCAATGCAACCACACGGCCGAGAATACGATCACCCAACGATTCAATAATATCGCCACCCTCAATAACAGGTGTCATTAACAAACCGTTTGTCGTGCCGCAATCTTGCTCAATCACAACCAAATCCTGAGATACATCCACCAAACGGCGAGTCAGGTATCCAGAGTTTGCTGTTTTCAGTGCGGTATCCGCCAAACCTTTACGAGCACCGTGAGTAGAGATGAAGTACTGGAGTACCGACAAACCTTCGCGGAAGTTTGCAGTAATAGGTGTTTCAATAATGGAGCCATCAGGTCGAGCCATCAAACCACGCATACCTGCCAACTGACGAATCTGTGCGGGTGAACCACGCGCACCGGAATCGGCCATAATAAAGACTGAGTTGAAAGAGTCCTGCTCTTCTGTCTCACCATCCTTATTAACCACTGGTTCAGTACTGATGACTTCCATCATGGCCTTCGCTACTTGGTCGTTAGCTCGGGACCAAATATCAATCACCTTATTGTATTTCTCACCTTGGGTAACCAAACCTGAGGCAAACTGGCTTTCAATTTCTTTCACTTCATCTTCAGCACGGGAAATAATCTTGCCCTTGGCATCTGGGATAGTGAAGTCATTCACACCAATAGAAGCACCAGACTTAGTCGAGAAGTCAAATCCGGTATACATCAGTTGGTCAGCAAAAATTACCGTCGCCTTCAAACCAATGTCACGGTAGCAGTGGTTGAGAATGCGAGAAATTGCTTTCTTGGTCATGGCCTGGTTTACCAGATCAAAACTCAAACCATCAGGCACAATATCCCACAACAATGCTCGGCCGATGGTTGTATCGATAATAGAGGTGTTTTCTTCTAGCTCACCCTCTTCATTTTTCGTAACTTGAGTAATACGCACTTTAACGCGGGCTTGTAGGTGAGCCTGCTTACTGTAATAGGCACGTGAAACTTCTTTCAGGTTCGCAAAAACACGCCCTTCACCTAGCGCATTAACACGTTCACGGGTCATCCAATACAAACCCAGTACCACATCCTGCGAAGGCACAATAATCGGCTCACCATTGGCAGGCGACAGAATGTTATTGGTGGACATCATCAACGCCCGAGACTCCAACTGAGCCTCCAGTGTCAACGGAACGTGTACCGCCATTTGGTCGCCATCGAAATCTGCGTTATACGCGGCACAAACCAATGGGTGCAATTGGATAGCTTTACCTTCAATCAGTACTGGCTCAAAGGCCTGAATACCGAGACGGTGAAGTGTTGGCGCACGGTTAAGCAGTACTGGATGCTCACGAATTACTTCGTCGAGAATATCCCAAACTACTGGTTCTTCGCGCTCAACCATTTTCTTGGCAGCTTTAATAGTTGTCGCTAAACCACGCAACTCTAGCTTGGAGAAGATAAAAGGCTTGAACAGTTCCAGTGCCATACGCTTAGGTAGACCACACTGGTGCAAGCGAAGAGTAGGACCAACTACGATTACCGAACGTCCGGAATAATCTACACGTTTACCAAGCAAGTTCTGACGGAAGCGACCTTGCTTACCTTTAATCATGTCGGCAAGGGATTTTAGAGGGCGCTTGTTAGAGCCAGTAATAGC
>SWCD01024149.1_pt1 | contig 10561 bp, 7 predicted proteins | sample 4693011 | NCBI WGS metagenome assembly SWCD01 (sample SAMN10267278, study PRJNA491770) | bioreactor metagenome | isolation source: DHS bioreactor inoculated with marine | place: Japan: Omine Ridge, Nankai Trough | reverse complement strand
AAAAAACTGGCCCGTAATGGTTGAATATGCCGGTTTCGATCCCCATACCCTCTTGACCAGCGTTATATCGAACCAATATAGGGCTATGTTGAACCGATATATACCGGACTGATGTAGGGGCGTAAGCATGGATGTTAGAACAATCTGCCTGGGTCTGCTCTCTGTAGCGGACCGTTCGGGCTACGAGATCAAGAAGATGCTCGAAGAGGGGCCACTGGGCCATTTCGTCGATGCAAGCTTTGGCTCGATCTATCCCGCCCTCACCCGCATGACCGAAGACGGGCTTGTGGAGTTCCGTACCGAGGAACAGGACGGCCGCCCGGACAAGAAAACCTATTCCATTACCGACAGCGGACGCGCGGTCTTTCGTGAAAGTCTAGAGGGCGCCATCGCCCCCGACCGCTACCGTTCGGATTTTATGTTTGTGCTGAGCTTCGCCGATCAACTCTCGCCCGAACGCGTGAGCGAGATCATTGACGAACGGCTTGCTTTCTACGAGGGCAAGATTGCCCACATCCGCAGCGAGATTGGAGACGATGCCCGCCCCGGCCCCTGCTTCGTTGGCGGACATGCCATTGCCATTTTCGAGGCCGCGAAAACCTATCTCGAACAAAACCGTCATCTGCTTGAGCGAAAAGAGGTCCGCGACATGGACGCGCCTCTCGTCGCCGCGCGTGCAGATTAAATCGCCGAGGATTGATTATGCGTATTCGTAGTTCATTTGTTATCGCCATCGCCATCGGAGCCATTATCGTGGTGTGGATGGCATCCGGTTCAGTGGGCGACCGCTCGGGTCAGAATCATGCTGACGCCGATGCCGCGGCTGAAACAGATGCGGCCGCCATCAGCGTGCGCGTGGCGACAATCACCGCGCAGAACCGCGATGCGGCCTTGACCATTCGTGGCCAGACCAGCGCCCTTCGCAAAGTCACCTTGCGCTCCGAAACCCAAGGCATCATCGCTGAGCTTCCCGTGGAGCGGGGCGAGCATGTGACCGAGGGCGATATTATCTGCCAAATCGCCATCAATGACCGCGAGGCCCGCGTTGCCGAAGCGCGTGCACTGCTCGACCAGCGCGAAGCGGAATACACCGCCGCGCAGGAACTGGGCGAACGCGGATATCGGTCGGACATTCAACGCGCCGGCGCCCTCGCCGCGCGGGATTCAGCCCGCGCCACCATGCGCGCCGCCGAAGTGGAACTGGAACGCACCCGCATCCGCGCGCCCTTCGACGGTATTCTGGATGATCGCAGCGTGAACGTGGGCGACTACATGTCCCCGGGCGCGGCCTGCGGCATTGTCATCGATCAGGATCCTTTCCTGATCGTCGGCCAGGTTTCCGAACGCGACGTCAGCAAGCTGACCCTTGGCAGCCCAGGTGTGGGCCGCCTGATCGACGGCACCCGTGTTCACGGCACCATCCGCTTTATCGGCACGCAAGCCGACCCCGCGACGCGCACCTTCCGTGTGGAACTGGAAGTCGCGAATGAAGACGGCGCCCTGCGTGACGGTATGACGAGCGATATCATCGTTCCCATTCGCTCTGTCGAAGCGCATCTGATTTCTTCATCGATCCTGTCGCTCTCTGACATCGGCGAGGTGGGGGTGAAAGTCATCGACGAAGACGACGTGGTTCACTTCATGCCGGTGGAAGTCATTGAGGACGCCGGCGACGGTTTTTGGGTTCGCGGCCTGCCCCGCACCGCGCGCGTGATCACCGTGGGCCAGGAGTTTGTGGTGGACGGTGAACGCGTCATCCCGGTCGAGGTCGGCGAGGAGGTTCAATCGTGAACGCCATTGTCGATGCAGCAATTGCACGATCGCGGACGGTCATGCTCATCATGGTCGTGGCCGTGCTCGCGGGCATTGGCTCCTACGTAGGCCTACCGAAAGAGGCCGACCCGGACATTGCCATCCCGGTCTTTTTCGTCTCGCTGTCCATGCAAGGGATATCCCCGCAGGACGGCGAGCGCCTGCTTGTCCGCCCCATGGAAACCGCGCTGCAATCGGTCGAGGGGCTGGAGGAAATGACCTCCTACGCGGCTCGCGGGCATGCCGGAATTGTGCTGGAGTTCGACGTCAGCTTCGACAAGGACGCCGCCTTGCGCGATGTGCAGGAACAGGTGGACATCGCCCGCGCCGAATTGCCGGATGACGCCGAAGAACCGCGCGTCGTGGAGTTCAACACCAGCCTTCAGCCGGTCGTGATTGTTGCTCTGTCGGGCAATGTTCCCGAACGCACACTCTATCGCCTCGCTCAGGAACTCGAAGACGCAATCAAGACGGTGCCGGGGGTACTCGATGCCGACCTCACAGGTACCCGCGAAGAGCTTCTGGAAGTCGTCATCGACCCGGCGCTGATGGAAAGCTATGCCATCACCCAGACGGAGCTATTCAACGCCGTCAGTCTCAACAACCGTTTGATCCCCGCCGGATCCATGGACAATGGTGATGGACGCTTTGCCGTAAACGTTCCCGGCCTTTTCGCCACGCGCGAGGATGTGCTCAGTCTCCCGATCCGGGCAAGTGGTGACAGCGTTGTCACCTTGGGCGATATCGCCGAGATCCGTCGCACCTTTCAGGATGCTTCCGGTTACGCCCGTTTTAATGGCGAACCGGCCATGGCGATCCAGGTGACCAAGCGTATTGGCGAAAACATCGTCTCCACCAACCAGGCGGTGCGGGACATTGTGGCGGAAGTCACAGCTGATTGGCCGGACGAAGTGAATGTGGAAGTTACATTTGACGCATCGGACTGGATCTTTCGCTCGATCAACCAGCTTCAAAATTCGATCCTCACCGCCATTTCGCTTGTGTTGATTGTGATTGTGGCTGCACTCGGATTCCGTTCGGGCTTGCTCGTCGGTTTCGCTATCCCCAGCTCCTTCATGATCGGGTTCCTGCTAATTGGTTGGGCCGGACTAACCATCAACATGATGGTCTTGTTCGGCATGGTCGTAGCCGTCGGTATGCTCGTCGATGGCGCCATCGTTGTTGTGGAATACGCCGACCGAAAAATGTCGGAAGGGCTCGACCGGCGGGAGGCCTATGCCCTCGCCGCGAAACGTATGTGGTGGCCGATCATTTCATCAACCGCGACGACGCTTGCGGCCTTCGTGCCCTTGCTGTTCTGGCCCGGCGTGTCGGGGCAGTTCATGCAGTACTTGCCGCTCACCGTGATCTTTGTTCTGGTGGCATCGCTCTTCATGGCGCTTTTGTTCTTGCCGGTGTTCGGCTCGCTGATCGGCAAGCCGCAGCCGGGGAACGAAAAAACCATGCGCGCGCTTGCTGCCGCCGAGGGCGGAAATTTGCGGGAAATCGGCGGCTGGACTGGCGCCTATGTCGCAACCATCTCTGCCCTCGTAAGACGGCCCTTGGTGGTCATCATTGCAACCGCCCTTTTGCTCTTCGGCATCATCACAGCCTATAGCGCGGGGAATAAGGGCAGCTTGTTCTTTGTCGATACGGAGCCTGAGTTCATCAGCGTCTTCGTCAGTGCGCGGGGCAATATTTCTGCCGACGAAGCCCGCGACCTTGTTATCGAAGTCGAGGACATCATGCTCGATATCGATGGCGTGAGTTCCAGCTTCACAAACACGCGCGCGAGCGGCGGCGGTGGTGGCGGTGTCTCCATTGGTGGAGGGTCCGCGCCACGCGACGAGATCGGCCGCTTCTTTATTCAGCTTTTGCCTTACGAGCAACGGCGTCCGGGACGTGAAATCATTCAGGAAATGCGCGAGCGCACTGCCAGTATTCCGGGCCTGCGCGTGGAAGTACGGCAGCAGGAACAAGGCCCGCCCACGGGCAAGGATATTCAGATCGAATTGCGCTCCATCAGCTACGAGGCGCTCGATCAGACCACCGCGATGATCAGCGAGCACCTGTCGGATATGCCCAACTTGATCGAGGTCGAGGATTCCCGTGCCCTACCCGGCATCGAATGGGAGCTCACAATCGACCGCGAGGCGGCGGGCCGGTTCGGCGCGAACGTCACCTCCATTGGTTCTGCCGTGCAGCTTGTCACAAACGGTCTGCTCATCGGGCGTTACCGTCCCGACGATGCGGATGATGAAGTGGACATCCGTGTGCGCTACCCCGAAGGCGCGCGGTCCATTGACCAATTGGACCAACTACGGGTGCAAACCAACGCTGGGAATGTTCCCTTGTCGAACTTTGTGACGCGGACCGCCCAGCCCCAGGTCAATCAGATTGACCGTATTGACGGCCAACGCATAATGACCGTGCGTGGCAACTCGGCCGAAGGCACACTCACGAACGACAATGTGAGTGAGGTGCAAGCCTGGCTTAGTGAGCAGGAGATCGATCCACGCGTTCACTACCGCTTCCGCGGCGCGAATGAAGAACAGGACGAAACCGCGGCGTTTCTTGGCAATGCCATGCTCGCAGCCCTGTTCCTGATGTTCCTGATCCTGATCACGCAGTTCAACAACTTTTTCCATTCCTTCGTGATCCTGCTTGCCGTGATTTTTTCCACCTTCGGCGTGCTTCTGGGCATGCTTGTGATGCAGCAGCCCTTCTCCTTCATCATGACGGGGACAGGGATCGTGGCATTGGCGGGGATTGTGGTGAACAACAACATTGTGTTGATCGACACATATCAGCGCCTTCTTGAGGAAGGCTTCTCTGGGATTGATGCGATCATCCGCACTTGCGCGCAACGCCTGCGGCCGATCTTCCTGACCACGGTCACCACCATGTGCGGTCTTGCGCCCATGATGTTCCAGCTCAATGTGGACTTTTTTGCGCGGCATTTTTCCATCGGTGGGCCGGTCTCCACCTGGTGGGTGCCCTTCTCCACGGCCATCGTGTGGGGCCTTGGGTTCTCTACCCTGCTGACGCTGCTGGTAACGCCGTGCCTCCTGACCTTCTGGGGTCACATCACGGGCGAGATTGAGAGCGAGGGCCGCCGGCGTCGCCGGGAACGGCGCGAGCGCCGTTTGGCCAAAAAGGCGGGTCGCACTCAACCCGCGGAATAATCATTCCGCAGGCACCGCCGCTTCATCGCCTTCAAGCTCTTCGAGCTTGTGGGCGATATCTTCCACTTCCAGCTGACGCCGCCACATGGAGGCATAGCGCCCATTGGTGTCCAGCAAGTCGTTGTGGCGCCCCCGCTCGATAATACGGCCGGCATCCAGCACGATGATTTCGTCCGCGTTCACCACCGTTGAAAGCCGGTGGGCAACGATCAGCGTTGTCCGCCCCAGGGCCGCAGCATTGAGCGCCGTCTGGATTTCCTTCTCCGTATGGGAATCGAGCGCCGAGGTCGCCTCATCGAGGATCAGGATCGGCGGGTTCTTGAGCAACGTCCGCGCGATGGCGACGCGCTGCTTTTCCCCACCCGACAGCTTCAGGCCCCGCTCGCCCACGCGCGTGTCATAGCCCTTTGGCAAGCCTGCGATGAAATCGTGGATCTGCGCCGCCTTGGCCGCGTCCTCAATTTCCGCCGCGCTTGCCCCCGGGCGCCCATAAGCAATGTTGTAGCGGATCGTATCGTTGAACAGAACTGTGTCCTGCGGCACCATGCCGATGGCCTCGCGCAAGGACTCCTGGCTAACGTCGCGAATGTCCTGCCCGTCGATGGTCACGCAGCCATCGCTCACATCGTAGAAGCGATAGAGTATGCGGCTGAGCGTTGACTTTCCCGCCCCCGTCGGCCCTACCACGGCGACGGTCTTGCCCGCCGGAATGGTGAAATCAATGCCATGGATAATGCTGCGGTCCCGGTCGTAGTGGAAACTCACGTCCTTGAAAACCACCTCACCACCCTTCACAACAAGCGGCTTTGCATTCGGGCTGTCCTGAATCTCTGGACGCTGTTCCAGCACATCAAACATGCGTTCCATGTCTACCAGGCTTTCGCGGATCTGGTGATAGACGAAGCCGAGCAGGTTCAAAGGCACATAGAGCTGGATCAGCAGCGCGTTGAGCATGACGAAATCGCCCACGGTCTTGTTGCCTGCCGCAACCTCTGCCCCCGCCAGCAGCATGAGGATTGTGAGCCCGATCGTGAAGATGAAGGCCTGCCCGAAGTTGAGGAAAGATAGCGAGGTCATGGCCTGAATGGCCGCGCGCTCATAGGCCGCCATGGATTTGTCGAAGCGCTTCGTCTCGTGCTCTTCATTGCCGAAATATTTGACCGTCTCAAAGTTGAGCAGGCTGTCCACCGCCTTGCTGCTCGATTCCGTGTCCGTGTCATTCATTTCACGGCGGAAGCGCGTGCGCCATTCGGTAATGCCAAAGGTGAACCAGATGTAGAAAACAATGGTGCCGCCGGTGATCGCCGCGAAGCGCCAGTCAAAGGCGATCGCGAGGATCGTACAAACAAAAGTCAGTTCAAGGATCGCCGGGACGATGTTGAAAAGCGTAAAGCGCAGAAAGAATCCGATGGCGTTCCAGCCCCGGTCAAGCACGCGGGAAAGCCCGCCCGTTCGGCGATCAAGGTGAAAGCGCAGCGACAGGCGATGCAAATGGCGAAAGGTCTTGACCGCGATGGAGCGTTGCGCGTGCTGGCTGACGGGCACAAAGATCGCCGTTTGCAACTGCTGGAACGCCGCCATCAGAATGCGCGCGACGCCATATGAGATCACGGCCATCACCGGCACGGTGATCGCCGCCGCCGTCGTCGCCCCAACCGCGGGCGTCATGGCATCGACAGCGAGCTTGTAGAACCAGGGCACCACCACGGTAATGGCACGGCCCGCCACCATCACGACCAGCGCGAGCGCCACCCGCAGGCGCAAATCGGCCCGGGACCGGGGCCATAGATAAGGCAAAAGCGCACGCACCGTGCGCATAAAGCCCCCCGCCGTTTCATGCATGGAGGCGGAGGCCGCGGCTTCATCAAGCGGCGGCGGCGGGGCGGAATGAGATACGGGGATTCTGGCCATGGAGGGTCAAGATGGGGCGCTTTCCCCCATCCGGCAAGCCCAACTGAGCGCGAGAGGCGCTAATTCCGGTTGGGAACGTCGAAAATCTGGCCCGGATAGATAAGGTCCGGATCACGGATCTGTTCGGCATTGGCCTCATAGATCACCGTGTAACGGACGCCCTCTCCATAAACCGCGCGGGAAATGCGCCACAGACTGTTGCCCGGCTGAACCACCACATGACCGCCGCGCAAGACGACGTCAGAGGGCAACGCCCGCTCAAAGGGCACCTCGATGCGCTCCAGCACCGAGCCGTCTTCTTCGCTGAGCAGATCGACGCGAAGAGTATAGAGCCCGGGCAAGATCGGGTCGACGGGCTGGACCATCCATTGGCCCTCTTCATTGGCGCGGGTCGCGCCCACGGGCCGGTCACCCACATAGACGCGCACCGGGGCGCCTGCGTCCGCCTCGCCCGCGAAAATTACATTGCCCTGATCGTCATAGTCGACCGAGCTGAGCACCAATGAGCCCTGGCGCACACCATCTTGCGGCGCCTGAAGAACCTGGCTCGGCTGATCGGGGGTCGACAGCACCACAAGGGGAAGCTCATCCGGGCGATCCGGCACCGCCACAACAACAACCTGCTCGGAATTGATGGACCATCCGTTGTCGTCAATCGATGTGATGACGAGTTCCTGGTCCCCTTCGTCAAGGGGTGTTTCGACGATCATGGTCCATTCCCCGCGCTGATCAGCCGTGGTGGTGCCAATGACGTCGCCATTGGCGCGCACTTCCACCGTGGTCCCCGGGGTGGCGCGGCCCGCGATCACCGCTTCGCCGGTCTGGTCGACGCGCACAATGTCGAAGGTCGGCATAACGAGGTCGGCGGCGGGGGGCGGCAGTTCATCGCCATCGGCGATCGGCGCAGGCGCGACCGTTTCCTGCGTCACATCCTGAGGCAGGTTCGGTGTCCGCACGCCAAACAAAAGATAGGCGACAATCGCTATCGCGGCGAGGGAGATAAGCCCGACAAAAATCAAAATGACGCGCATGGTCCAAGGTTCCCTATAACCGCCTTAATGAAGACTATTCTTGAAATTGTGGCTATCGCGTGTCCCAAACTAGGTTAAGACGATAACCCCTGTATGACCGGAATGGGAAGTCCGGAGGAATTTGCGGTGAAACTTCAATCGGTTTGCGTCTACTGCGGCTCGCGCGTCGGAGCGAGCGATACCTACGTGGAGGCCGCCCGCGCCCTGGGCCGGGCCCTTGCCAAAGCGGACATCGAGCTCGTCTACGGCGGCGGCGACATCGGCCTGATGGGCGCGGTGGCGAACGCGGTCGTTGACGGCGGCGGCGTTGTGACCGGGGTCCTGCCCCAGTTTCTGCGCGATGTAGAAATTCCCTCCCACCGCATTCGCGAACTCATCATCACCGAAACCATGCACGACCGCAAAGCGCTGATGTTCGAACGGTCAGACGCCTTCTGCGTGCTACCCGGCGGCATCGGCACGCTGGAAGAAATGGTGGAGATGATGTCCTGGGCCTACCTTCGCCAGCACGCCAAACCCATCGTGCTCGTGAACCTGGACGGCTTTTGGGACCCGTTCTTCACGCTGGTAGATCACATGATCACGGAAGGTTTCGCCCACGAAGACATGTCCCAACTCTGGTGCGTGGTGGACAAGGTCGAGGATGTTCTGCCCGCCATGCGCAAGTGGCTGGGTGGTGAAGCGCCTGCGGCTGCGCCAAAGTTCTAACGCGGCGTCGCGAGACGGCGGCGCAGCATGGATTCCTGCCGGATCGCATCTGCCGTGTAGATAATCAGCCCGGTCCAAATCAGCCCAAAGGTAATCAGGTGCCGCGTGGTGATGGTTTCACCATAGCTCACCGCCAGCACGAAATGGAGTGAGGGTGCGATGTATTGCGCCAGCCCCACGCTCGCGAGGCGCAATCGCCGGGCAGCGATGTTGTACAGCATCAGCGGGATCGAGGTGAACGGCCCGGCAAACACCAGAAGCAGCGTGAACATGAGACCACCGGAAATGAAGTGTCCCGTCCCGCTTACCATCAGCCAAATGAAATAACCCAGCGCAATGGGTGTTACGAGAAGCGTCTCAACGAACAGGCCCTCCAGCGCCTCGATCTCCACCGTTTTGCGCACATAGCCGTAGAAGGCAAAGGTGGTCGCCAGGGTCAGCGAGATCCACGGAAAGGTGGAGAGGTTTGTCGACAGCACCAGAACACCCAGCACCGCAAAGCCCACCGCCACCTGTTGCGGACGGTTCAGCCGTTCACCCAGCAGCCACGCGCCGATGGCAACGCTTGCCAGTGGATTGATGAAGTAGCCAAGGCTCGCATCCAGCACGCGGTCGTTCATGGTGGCCCAGATGAACAGAAGCCAGTTGATCCCGATGAGCACGGTGGAAATACACAAAAGCCGCAACACCTTGGGGCGCTTGAGCTGCCGAATGATGGGCGTAAAGCCATCGCGCGTCGAAATCAGAACGCCGAGAAACACCACGGACCAGATGATCCGGTTGACGAGCACTTCCAGCGCGCCGAACTGCAAGAAGAGCCGCCAATAGGCGGGGCTAAAGCCCCACAGAGTGAAGGCCCCGATCGCCGAGGCCGCACCCACCCGTGTGCGGGCGCGTTCCTCTGGTGTGGGGTCCACCCCGCTCGTCACTTCGCAACTTTCCAGGTGGTGCCTTCGGGGCTGTCCATAATCTCAACGCCCATGGCGACTATCTCATCTCGAATGCGATCGGCCTCCACAAAGTCTTTCGCCTTGCGCGCTTCGATGCGTTTGGCAATCAGAGATTCGACAAGGTCCGGATCGATCTCCGCACGCGCGACCCCTTGTGCATTCCACTCTGCCGCAGTTTGTCCAAGCAGGCCCAGCAATTGTGCGCCTGCTTTCAACGCGGCGGGGTCGCTCTTCAGTGTGTGCAGCGCGGCGATGGCGCCCGGCGTGTTGAGGTCATCGGACAGCGCGGCAAGGACCGACACCGGTACGGCGCTAGCTTCAACGCCATCGGTCATCTCATACCAGCCGTCAAGCGTTCCCACCGCCTCCCGCGCCGACCGCTCCGTCCAGTCGATGGGCTGGCGATAATGGGTCATCAGCATCTGGAGGCGCAGTGCCTCCCCCGGCCAATTGCCGAGCAGATCGTGGATGGTGTGGAAATTGCCGAGCGATTTCGACATTTTTTCCCCTTCCACCTGAAGGAACCCGTTGTGAAGCCAGTAGTTGGCAAGAGGGGCACCGTGGTGGGCGCACTTGGACTGCGCCACCTCGTTTTCGTGGTGGGGAAAAACAAGATCGACCCCGCCACCGTGGATGTCGATGGTCTCGCCCAAATGCTTTTCGATCATGGCGGAGCATTCCAGATGCCAGCCCGGGCGGCCACGGCCCCAGGGGCTGTCCCAACCAGGCTCTTTCTCGTCGCTCGGCTTCCACAACACAAAGTCCATCGGATCGCGTTTGTAGGGCGCAACCTCGACCCGCGCCCCCGCGATCATGTCATCGACGGATCGCCCCGACAGCTTGCCGTAGTCGGCCATGGACGAGACGGAAAAGAGCACATGCCCCTCCGCCTCATAGGCGTGACCCATGTTGATCAGGCTGCCGATCATGACCACCATCTCATCAACGGTTTCAGTGGCGCGTG
>SWCD01012489.1_pt1 | contig 10570 bp, 4 predicted proteins | sample 4693011 | NCBI WGS metagenome assembly SWCD01 (sample SAMN10267278, study PRJNA491770) | bioreactor metagenome | isolation source: DHS bioreactor inoculated with marine | place: Japan: Omine Ridge, Nankai Trough | reverse complement strand
GCCCTCGTAGATCAATTTGCTGACCGGCCAGGTCTTGCCTTCATCGTAGCTCACGTGCACCCGCAGGTGAGTGCGACCAGAACCGGAGGGGCTGGAAAAGAGGATACGACTCTTGCCCCCTTTGGCATCGGGCCAGTTGTAACGCAAGATATTTCCCTGGCAGACCGGAGTCTGCAGGGCGTTATCCAGATAGGCATTGTCGAAGTTCGCGCCGCCGTCACGACTGATCGCGGCCGCGCGGTTATGTTTGCCATGGTACGACCGCATCGATAACAGGATCGAGCCGTCGGTCAATTCAACGACGGCCGATTCGTTGGTACGGTCAGCGGCTACGCCCCCAAGTTGCCATGAGGACCCGTGGTCGTCGGACCAGAACACGTGGCTGCGGTAAGGGTGGGTAGCAGGGTCTGAGTGATCCGAGTGATTGGCCGGGATGAGCAAACGGCCTTTATGTGGTCCCCGTGTCAACTGGATTGCGTTGCCCGGGCCGGTGGCATACCAGCGCCAATGGGCCTTTCGGACCTGGTCGCTGATCTGGGTTGCCGGCGACCAGGTGAGTCCGTCGTCAGACGAGCTTGTGAGATAGACTTGCCGCGCTTTCTCACTGGTGCCGTCCATGATTTGCTTCTCGTGATCGGAGCCAAGATTCCAGGTCATCGGCATCCAGATAACGCCTGTTTGCTGGTCGACCACGGGGCACGGGTTACCGCAGACATTCTCGCCGTCATCCCACACTACGATCGGTTTGGACCAGGTCTTGCCTTGGTCGGTACTGCGGCTGACCAGCATGTCGATATTGCCGGTATCGCTGCGACTGTTCTTGCGCCCTTCACAGAAGGCCAGCAATGTTCCCTTCAGCGTGCTCACAATGGCCGGTATGCGGAAGCTATGGTAGCCTCCCTGGCCGCTCACAAAGACATTGACGTGTGGTAGCGGAGCTGGCGGGTCGAGCAGGTTGCCGGTTGCTGTGAACCGGGTTAGCTGCATAGCGCTGCGCCACGGTCGCAGTCCGATACGCACTGTGGTATTGGCATTGAGAACTGCGGAGTGAATGGAGTGGCCGTCGATCTCGATGGTCAATTTGTCACCATCGCGACGCGCCACCAAGAGGAAGGGCTTCCCTTGTTGGACTACCGGTGCGCCCAGATTCTGGCGGCCAAAGATGGCGCCCTCGGTGAACATTTGGCCTCCGCCACCTTCAAACCCAAAATGGCTGTCGTTGATCACCAGCGTGGCGGCACTCTTGGCGAGTTGATCGATTGCGAGCTGAAACGAGGCTGCGAAATCGCCAGCTCCGAAACGCTTTCCAGCAAAGAGGAAGTTGTCGGTTCCCGAGCAGGTCAACGTACCCTGGTTCTCTGTCCAAGTCTTTCCGATCGTCTGGATGTTCTTGGGCTTGCCATCCACGACGAATGCTGATTCTGAGGCACGGGCCAGTGGTGACGCGGCAGCAATCAAGAGAGCGGCGAGTAAATGGAATCGGTGGTTCATGATCTGACTCCCTTGAATCCTCAAAGTGGCTACTCTGTCATGACTGGTATGCCTGCGCAAAATCAGAACACACCGAATTTATTTTGCCTTCACATCTACGGGAACTCGAAGGGTAACGAACTGATACGGCACCATCTTGATGGTCTTTGGCGCCGGTCGGGTCGGTCGCTCGCAAAGATCGCAAAGCTGAACTGTCCCAACGACGGGCGTTTGCCATTGTAGTGTGGCCTGTGTCGCTTGAGCGGACGAGTTGAACAGACGGAGGATGAGCGAGCCTCGATCCTCCGTCGGTTTTATCGATGTTACGACTACACCTTCTCCGTTGATCGTAACCGGAGTCGATACCGGAGTCGATACCGGAGTCGAATCTGGCTGAGCGGGCACCACGACGAGCGGTTGGCTGCGCTCAATGCCAAACCGTTGTGCTTTCGCCTGATTGTACTCACCGTGTGGTTGCAGAGAGAATCGGAACGTGGTGGGCCCCTCCTGCCCTGCCTTGTAATTGGTTTCCCAATAGTTGTTCATGGCGTAGGAGTATAGAGTCTGGGATGGTGCCAATTGCTTGATCCAGCCGACAGCAACAGGGTCACAAGTGATCTGGCCAACTTCCAGCAGGGGAGCATCGACGGTGGCAAGTGTGATCCCGATTTCGTCGTTAGCGACGTCAGCCCATCTCTGTGCCGTGAAATAGTTCTTGCACGCACCAGGAAGTTGGTCGGACTCTGTACGCGCGACGGCCCAGGGGAGGTCGATACGAATCGTGCCCTCTGGGACATCAAAGGGGAACGCAAAATGGACAGCCTCTTGTTCGTAGACGCTTTTCTTGTCGACCATGTTGATCAGGTCGACTCGTTCGAGGCCTGCGATAACCCGCACCTTACGGACCAGCGCATTGCATCCGGGGGCGGTGGATGAGATCTTCGCTGTGACAACAAGCGGGCCTTGATCTTCCAAAATGATCTCCGGTCGGCCGTTGCGCTGGGGGTTATCTGGTTTACGGCCAGCAACGTAATAGTAGTCGTTCAGTTGGGGGGCCTCGTCGCTTCCGGTCAGTACGAAGTTGTGATCGTTCCAGGTCAAGTTCGCAATGGCGCCGGTCTGTTCCTGGAGTGTGACCGACAGGTGGCTATTGGCCATGGTGCGATTCTGTGCCTTCGCCGCGCCAACCGCTGGCAGGTCAGTGGGCTCGCTTCCTGACAGGAATGTGAATCGCTTAGACCCCAAGGCTGGAATGTCGGTTGCCAGTAGCGCCAACTCGCCCGATGCCAGGCGTTGGGTGGGGACGTCGTTGCCGTCGGCGTCTTGCGCGCGATCTCCAGTCAGATTCATGTCGGCGGGTAGCGTCACCAGGTCCGTGCGGGTCCAGGAGCAAGTGTTCAGTACATCAATGGCTGAGACGTTTTGTGTGGAAAAGTGTCGGGGCGAAACGGCATCGTGGAGCAGTTGCTTGGATTGACGGTCAGCGTCGAGGGCGAATTTCTGCTTGATCGCCCATTGTGCCTTGGTGAATTCGCTTTCGGGTTCCGAGATGCTGCAATGAGCACCCCAGGTGTGCTCGTCATAGAGAACCACGTTCCGCCAAGCCAGGTCAAATGCTCCCTGGGGATACTTGCTCGGCTGCAATAGTGAATAAAGTGTCTCTGCTTGCACCAGCCGTTCGGCGGCTGCGCGGTTGAGTGCCGTTTCGCGCGCCGATGATGCCGCACCGTCTTCCCAATAGGGCGTAAAGTCGCCGCTCAACTCGGGAAGCTCGTCGCCGTAGCGTCGCTCCAGTTCCCGCATCATTTCGCTGGTCGTAGCGATGATCAGTTTCGGGTATGCGTACTTGGAGTTCCAATCTTTGACAAAATCGCTCAGGTCGATCCCCGGGCCAGCATTGTCGCCGAGGCAATGACGCAGTTGCACCAGATCGTAGGGATAGTCCGATTCGTCCATCTGCTTGAGTAGATTGGTCAAACCTGTCGCTCCACGAAATCCCTGCCAGTAGCCGGTGCGGGGGATCCAGCAAAGCACGCGATGGCGCTGGTCGGGAGACTGCCACCAGAACGGTTTGTCGCCATACTCGCTCAGGGTATAGCCGATGCGGTGCCCACCATTAGGGCCGATCGAAAAATACTTCACACCACTCTCGGCTAACACCGAAACAAGGCCCCAGGTGTAGCCGGGGACGTCACTGATCATGGCGGAGTCGATCGGGACCTGATATTGGCGTTTCAGGCGATTGCCGAAGTCGAGCAGGCGGATCAGTTCCTCCGGTCGGCAGAGCGCGGTAAGCTCGTTTCCGTAAAGCGCGTCGAGCCCGATCCATCCCTGCTTCACTGCCTCGATGAACTCGGCCTGTTTCTCTGGCGTGGCCTGTTTCAGGTAACTGTCGGTCGCCCACAGCACTTCGGCATTCCATTTGAATTGAGCGCCCGAGGGATACTCGGCGGTGTCACGCGACGCCTGCAGCGCCTGTTCGTAGTACTTCCAGTGACTGGTTTCCACGTCCGTCTGTACGTGTGTGTAGCCAATGTCGACGTGCGAGTGAGGGAGCATGTAGACGACCCACTTGCGCACCGGTTTCAGCGTCAGCAACTCGGTGGCGACGGTTGTCTCGCCGGTAGTGACTCGCACCGATATGTCGGTCGTCGAATCAACAGCAGGAACAGGGATATCGACGGTTGAGGTCCCAGGTTTCAGAGTCGCGTTGACAGTTGTGGCGCCGGTGACGTGAATGGCCACCTGGTTGGGGTCACCAAAGTGCAGCAGGTCAACGCTGACGGTTTGGAACAGTTGTTTGTTTCGCTCGATCAGCAAAGGCGCACTGCGTGCGTTTCGGACCATGGTCCCTTTGGGTGCCGTGAGCGTCGTGTCTGGCGGAGTATCGAGTCCGATCGCGTCATAGAGGATCCAACTGCCCGAAAGCGTGGTGATGCTGATGTGATTGTTGCCCTTTCGCAGCAGGGCGGCGGGAAAGTCGATGTTGATTTGGTGTTCACGCCCCCGTGTCGCGTCACCAAAGATGCTCGCATCACTTGCCCCGCGCGGCGTCGCATATTCAAACGACCGCTCGTTGATGTCGATTCGCAACCTGGGCGGTATTGCATTTTGTGTGTCGACGCAATCGAGTGTCAGTCGGCAGTTGCCCTGTGTGGAAGCTGCTTCTATGCCGAACGCGATGGCAAATGTGTGGTTCTTGGCACCAGCCCACGCGTCGTCCGGGCCAGGATGCACGTAAGGCCAGTGTTGTGCAGCTTTCGACTGGCCAATGACAAAGAAACCATCATCGGCGAATTGGCTGTGGTGGTTTGGTGCCAGTGCGAATTCCGCGAAGTCGTTATCGGCGTTGCCGATCGACCACAGCCGATGCAGCTCCTGTGCTACCGTGGCTTGCGGAAATGAGAGGAAGCCTAGGAGAATCGCAATTAACGAGAGAGATGTTGTGCGTCTCATCACGAGTTACCCTTGATCGATAGAAAGGGGCGTGTCGACATCCATCGTATTGTACTACTACCGTATGAAGGACGGTGGGCCACTTGCTCAAGCCTCAATCGCTCCCCAATCGCACACGGTACATGGAGTCGCCGACCTCTCGGACAGCGGCAATGGTTTCGGGGTAAGGTCGGTCGCAGGTGGTGACCAAGCCGATTTGATAATTCTCGCCATCGCCACGTCCCGTGGTGGCCTGATCGCTGTATTGGAACCAGTGGCTGCCGACCAGGCAGGGGTTTTTGAGCGCTTCGCTGACATAGTTGCGATAGGCATCGGCCCGCGCTTGTTGGTTGTCTGTGGGGCGCAGCCCGGTGTGGAACATGCCTCGATCGAGAGCACCAAAATGGAACTCGCCGATAATCACCGGCATGTCGACACCCTCCGGTAGTTGGAAGTCAGCTACACTGTCGCGGTAGAGGTTATAGCCAATCACATCGCAATACTTGGCCGCTGCCTTGGCCCCCCGGTCATTGACCCAGGCGAATCGGCAACCCAAATAGAGGTTCTTTGGAGCAACTTCCTTAACCGCGTCGCGGCAATTCCGGAAATACTCCTCGGCGATGCGGGTGTAGAAAGCACCCAGGTCGTCCGCCGCTTTCTTTTCGTCGGGAGCTGTACGGCATTCCGAGAGGGCCTCCCACGACTCGTGGTCGGTCTCCCAGGCTTTGTTAAGTTGCTCGATGGAGATGTATTTCGCCTTCAGGTCCGCCAGGAACGCTTTCTTGGATGCTTGTTCTGGTGGCGAGGCCAGCGCGGCAGTTGCCAGTGAGTACTCGTCGCCCCACGCCAATTCATTGTCGACGAAATATCCGATGCACCAGGGATCGTTCGCCGTCGTGTTACGCTGTCGGCGCATGTTGCGCTCAAGTGCCTCACGGAACGAAGGAGCGAAGGGATCGGGGAACTTGCCCCAGTAGCCGGTGCTGCCCTCGATCGGCTCGGCGCCACTGCTACCGGCCGATACGACGTAGGGCGTTTTGCGCTCCAGGTAGACTGCTGAATCGGACCAGTTGCCAATCGTATTCATCGACCAGCTGCGCAGTCGCGTGTGGATCGTTTCAGTGGTTTTTGTGCGCCAGTCATCTCCGTATTTGCGCATCAAGTTGGCACCTGTAAAGTTGTAGGTGCGGTAGGTGCCTTTGTCTTTGTAGTAACCGTGCGGTGCCCAGGAACCTCGGCTGTAGAAACGCGCCCGTGGCGAATCTGAGTCGGGCAGTTCTTCAAAATAGAACTCGCGATCCGTGATTGGGGTGGCACCTTGCGTCAGTCCGACGCAATCGGTGCCGTGGGACCAGAAAAGTCGTCCTGCGGGATCGACCAGCCACCACTTGTCGTTGTGCTTGATCGGATAGAAGAAGCCCGTGGCTTTCAATTGAGGACCTTGGGTCCAACCACCATATTGGTTCCAGGCTGCGGGGCCCGGGTGCTGAGCGAGCGCGTTGAGTTCCGTTTGAATGTCGCTGGTCAAATCATCAGTCGAATGAACCTTGCCCGGCCAGTCTGCGTGGCTGAACTGACCGAACGGGTCGATCATCGGAAAGAAATCGTCCGGTGACATCTCTAACCAGGTTGGTGCCGTAGCAGTTCCTGCGGCGCAGATGGTACCCAGCTGAAATGCATGGTCTTGTTTCGGTTTGTTAACGAAGATAATGAGTTGGGTGACCTTGTTGGTCTCGATGCCTTTCTCTTTGGCATATCCGCCGGGGTAGCCTCGCATGCCGTAGAGTTTTTCAGCCAACGCTTTCGGCAGCATATTTTTCAATGTGACTGTGAGGTCTTTCTGTTCGCCTGGTTGCAACTCGACACTCGCCGTAATGCTGTTCTTCGCGCCATCGCCATTTGGCGAATCTACGCGGCAATTCACCGTGACCGCTTGACTGTCGGTGTTGCGCACCGGCACGATGATCTGTCGGAAGGCCGATAGGTCCCAGTGCTCGTCAGGGGCCGGCAGAGTGATTCCGGGCCAGTCGGCTTTGTGGCCAGTTGTGACCTGGAGTACGTGCTTGCCATCCTCTTGAACGCTTGCCACTTCAGCATCTTGAGTCTGCGCTGAATCGGTGGCGAAGCTATCGAATGCGACCAGTGTCTTGTCGGAGGTGACAGCGGCTGTGAGTCGACCGGCCATCAACAAGTTCAGAGTCAGCAGAGTGAACAAGGCGAAAAGGGTCTTGCGGTGTGTCATGGCAGGTCCTCGTGGCGGTGTGCGCAGTATGAGGGATTGCGACTGCGGGCGGGGTGTCGTCTGCGAAAAACCAGTCAGTCCGCAGGGCAACGTACGTTCCCAATATACCGCATTTGAACGCGCCAGTCATGCCGCCTGCTGAGCGAGAAGATGGTGTACAATGCGGTTCCCGCAGTAATTGCCCTGCCGGTCGGCTTGTGGCGCACGTGAGAGCTTGCTCCCCGTAAAACATCTGAGGGTCGTCATCGATCATTTGTGCTTGGTACGTACTTGGTGGGCGTTATGATGAAGCGACGTGTATGCAGCCTATTTGGACTCCTTCTCTTTATGCAGGTTGGTTTCGTGCAACAGGAACTACTCGGACAGATCGTGTCACCCGAAGTTCATCCGGATCGTCGCGTGACTTTTCGCTTCCAGGCGCCTCAGGCCAGCAAGGTGATGGTTGAGGGGATTGCGGGACTGGATGCTCAACCGATGGCGAAGGGTGAAGGCGATGTCTGGGAATTGACGCTCGGACCGCTGGCTCCTGAATTGTACAGCTACGTCTTCAACGTTGACGGAACGGTCGTGACCGATCCGCACAACCGTCTGGTGAAGAAGTGGTTGAGTCTCAATAGTATGTTTGAAGTGCCCGGTGACCCGCCGCTGTTGCACGAGCAACAGAAGGTGCCTCATGGTGTCGTGCACCATCATATCTACGCATCCGAAGCCTCGGACTTGGAGCGGGGCGTCTATGTTTATACGCCACCCGGTTATGGGACCGCCACGCAACGGCAATATCCGCTGCTAGTGCTTATGCACGGATACGGCGACGATGAATCAGCTTGGCTGGAAGTTGGTCGCACCAATGCGATTGTCGATAACTTGATAGCGCAACAGAAGATCGAGCCGATGGTCATTGCAATGCCGTATGGCCATCCGCTGCCGATCGAATTGAAGACCGAATTCGATGACTATGCCGATCGAAATGTTGTGCTCATGGAACAGGATGTTTTGCAGGCTCTGTTGCCGTACGTCGGTGAGCATTATCGGCCCAAAGAGGGACGCGAGAATCGAGCGATTGTCGGATTATCGATGGGGGGTGGGCAGTCGTTAACCATCGGTCTGAAACATTTGGATCAGTTTGCTTGGGTGGGCGGATACAGCTCAGCGGCTCCTCAGGGTGATGGTCTGGCTCAGCAGTTTGCCGGGCTTTTGACCGATGTGGCCGACACCAACAAGCGGCTAAAGTTGTTGTGGGTCGGCTGTGGCGAAGATGATTTCCTGTTGGAACGCAATCAGCAGTTTATTCAATGGCTGAAGACGCAGGGCATCGAACACACCTTTCGCCAATCTGAGGGCGGGCACGATTGGAGTGTATGGCGGAAGTACTTGGCCGAATTTCTTCCCTTGCTGTTCCGTACGTAAAAGTGGCGTCTATGCGACTGCCCTGCGCGTCTTCTTTGGCGATCATCGCGAGTCCGATCTTTGTTCGCCAACCTGCCTGTGGACGCTGGTCAGAAGAAGATCAACCAGTTCAGGGTTCAGCAGAGTTGGTGTTCGGCCAGCAACGCCGCGGAGCAGCGCACTACCCTTGGGAAAATAAAGACGGCGGCAAGTTGCCGCCGTCACGTGTGCGTCGAATTCACTCAGTGCTAGTCGAGCGGTTTGACTTTGATGTTCTTGAAGAAGACGATGCTTTCAGGGTCATGGGCCTGGATGGCAAATGTGCCGCTCGACAACTTTCGCCCACCTTTGACGTCTTCCGGTTGCGTATAGTCGACCAGTGTCTTGCCGTTGACCTTGGTGATGATCTGATTTCCCTTCACGATGATTTCCTGGGTGTACCACTCATCGTCTTTCACCGGCGCTTTAAAGACGTCTCTGACTCCATAAAGTCCGCTGGTCTTCTTCGGGTCGCCATGAGTTTGATTGACCTGGACTTCGTAGCCAATCGAGGGCCAGCCGGTTTCCTGGAACTTGGTGTGGAAATAGAGTCCCGCGTTGGCGCCTTTCTTGGTCATGACGTCGGCTTTGAAATGAAAGTTCTTAAAGTTGTGATCCTTCACTTCGCCGGCGTAGAACAGGTGAGCACGCGGGCCGTGCGCGATGATCGTGCCATCTTTGACGCTGAACGAATCTGGGCTCTCGTTCACTTTCCAGCCAGCGAGCGACTTGCCGTCGAACAGTGAGATGAACCCGTCCTTGTCCTTCTCTTGTGCCATGAGGCTGCCAGCGACCAGCGTAAACGCAGCGAGTATAGCGGCGGTGGTGATTCTAGTGTGGGTCATGGTGTCACCTTTCATTGGGGTTAGCAGTTGCAAGTTGGAATAGTTCGGTGTTGTTGGGAGCCGAAGCGGCTCGGTGTTGTTGGGAGCCGAAGCGGCTCGGTGTTGTTGGGAGCCGAAGCGGCTCGGTGTTGTTGGGAGCCGAAGCGGCTTGGTGGGTTCAGTCTCACGGGGAGCAACTCTGCCAGCTTAACTAGCCGAGTCGGATGCTGTGCTCGTGACGATTTACTGCCACTTTGTAGTGACTGTCAGACGCTGTGATCAGCCCGGCCGCCAAGCGTTTAGCATACAGCATTCTTGATTCGCTTTCCCAGGGGTGGGAGAATGTCCGTTCTTGAATATCTCCAGTTCAGCGCTGCTGTGGGGCTTAGTGAAGCTTGCTCCAGGGCGGAGCGGAACCGTAAATCCAGTCCCGCGCTGCTGAATCACTGAGTGGTGGCAGCAATGAAGGTGTATTTATGAGTGGTTGTATGAATATTTCACGGGGCGTAGCAGGCTGCCTCTTATGGGGTGCCTTCATTGGACTGTTTGGTAGTCTGCCAGCTGTCGCTCAGTCCGAGGAATTGGCCGATGTGTTTCGCGACCCGCCGCGTGAGTTCTCTTTGATGCCCTTCTGGTTCTGGAACGACCAGTTGAGTGAGGAGGAAATCGTCCGTCAAATCGCCGATTTTGAAGCGCACGGCGTTTATGGGTTTGTGATCCACCCGCGGGTTGGGCTGCCGCGTGATATTGGTTGGATGTCGCCTCGCATGATTCAGTTCATGCATGTGGCGATCAAGGAAGCGAAAAAGCGGGGCATGTATGTCGTGCTCTATGACGAGGGGATGTATCCCTCGGGTTCGTCGAGCGGCCAGGTGGTGGCCGCCAACCCGGCGCATGCCGCGCGGGGATTGTTCAAGATCGACTTGAAGGCTGGCGAGGAACCGAAGTTGAAGCCCCGGGAGCACCTCATTGCCGTGGTTGATCGGCCCAATGGTGAGCGATTGGCGGTGATTGATCGTCCATCGGGCGGCGTGATTCGCGGTTTGCACTATCGGGGAGAAGGACCGCGCGAAGAGACGCCGCCGGCTGCAGATATATTGAATCCTGATGCGGTCGATAGTTTTATTAACCTGGTTTACGATCGTTTTGCTGAGGAGTTTGGCGAAGATTTTGG
>SWCD01006104.1_pt1 | contig 10584 bp, 3 predicted proteins | sample 4693011 | NCBI WGS metagenome assembly SWCD01 (sample SAMN10267278, study PRJNA491770) | bioreactor metagenome | isolation source: DHS bioreactor inoculated with marine | place: Japan: Omine Ridge, Nankai Trough | reverse complement strand
TCTCTTCCGCCTGTGATTCGGCCATTGTGTTACGCAAGCCATGTGCAATACAGGGTGAATAAGCGATGATCAATGAAGGACCCGGAAATGCCTCAGCTTCTTTCAGTGCTTTAAAATACTGGTTCATATTGGCTCCCATGGCCACCTGTGCAATATAAATATAACCGTAGGTCATGAAAATGGCACCGAGATCTTTCTTACGTACCACTTTACCTGAGGTTGCGAATTTAGCCACAGCTCCAGTTGGAGTCGCTTTTGATGCCTGGCCTCCTGTATTGGAATATACTTCCGTATCCATTACCAAAATGTTAATGTCTTCTCCGGAAGCCAACACATGGTCTAATCCACCGTATCCAATATCATAAGCCCAGCCGTCGCCACCAAATGACCAAACAGATTTCTTAATGAAATACTGCTCAAGTTTCATCAGTTGTTTGGCAAGTTCATCTTCTTTTCCTTTCAGCACTTTCGAAACTTTAGCTGATGCAATTTTTGAAGCTTCACCATCATTCATGGCTACAAGCCATCCTTCAAAAGCTTCTTTCCTGTCGGCATCAATCTTGTTTTTCAAAGCTTCCTTCATCAGTAATTGAATGCGCTCACGCATTTTCCTCACGCCAATAGCCATTCCGTAACCATACTCAGCATTATCCTCAAATAAGGAGTTTGCCCAGGCTGGTCCTTTACCTTCAGCATTGGTAGTATATGGTGTTGATGGTGCTGATCCGCCATAAATAGAGGAGCAACCCGTCGCGTTCGCAATCATCATCCGGTCACCGTACAATTGTGTGATCAATTGAATGTATGGGGTTTCCCCACAGCCGGCACAAGCACCTGAAAATTCAAATAGGCTCTGTGCAAACTGGCTGTTTTTAAGATTGGCAAATTTATCAACTACGTGGTCTTTCGGTGAAATATTATTGATGAAGAAATCCCAATTGGCATTTTCATGCATCTGTTCTTCCAACGGTACCATAACCAGCGATTTTTCTTTTGATGGGCACACATCGGCACAACTGCCGCAACCAGTACAATCAAGTACGCTCACCTGGATACGGAATTTATGTGGAGCCAGTTTACCTTTGGTATCCAACAAAGCCACATCGTCAGGTACCTGTTTCGCTTCTTCTTCATCCACTAAAAATGGCCTGATAACAGCGTGCGGACAAACAAATGCACATTGATTACACTGGATACAATTTTCAGACAACCACTGAGGGACATTTACAGCAATACCTCTTTTCTCAAAAGCAGCCGTTCCCGGAGGGAATGAACCATCTTCGCGGCCTAAGAAAGCACTAACCGGTAAATCATCACCTTTTAGGTGTTCAATAGGTTTTACCACATTACGCACAAAATCAGGCATATCAGCATATGGATCTACTTCTTCTTTCACGCCAATCTTTGCCCATTCTTTGGGTACTTTCATTTCAATTACTTCAGCACCATTGTCAACAGCAGCAAAATTCATCCTGACGATCTCATCACCTTTTCTTCCGTATGTCTTTTTGATGAATGATTTCATCAACGTTTCAGCTTCTTCATAAGGAATGATTTCCGCCACTTTAAAGAAAGCTGCCTGCATAATGGTATTGGTCCTACTTCCCAGTCCAATATCTGATGCAATTTTAGTCGCATTGATCATAAAGAATTTAATATTGTTCTCCGCCATGAATTTCTTCATATGATCAGGCAGACGATTATTTGTTTCTTCTTCGTCCCAGATACTGTTTAACAGGAATGTGCCACCTTTTTTCATACCTTTCAGCATATCATATTTATTCAAATATGCAGGCACATGGCAGGCCACAAAGTCAGGTGTATTTACCAGGTAAGTGGAACGAATCGGATGATCGCCAAAACGCAGGTGAGAAGTAGTTATACCACCTGATTTTTTGGAGTCGTATGCGAAATAAGCCTGTGCATACTTATCAGTCGCCTCACCGATAATCTTAATAGAGTTTTTATTGGCGCCCACGGTTCCATCAGCACCCAATCCATAAAATTTGGCTTCGTAAGTACCTTTGGGTGTAATACTCACCTCCGGAAGTAATGGTAATGATTTGTATGTCACATCATCCACAATTCCTACCGTAAAACCATTTTTAGGTTCAGGCAATTTAAGGTTGTCAAACACTGACATGATTTGAGCTGGCGTTGTATCTTTTGAACTGAGTCCGTACCTGCCACCATAAACTTCTGGTGCATTTTTCTTATTATAGAAAATCTCTTTGATATCCAGATAAAGTGGTTCGCCATTGGCACCCGGTTCTTTCGTGCGATCCAAAACAGCAATTTTTTTCACTGTTTTTGGCATCACTCTCAATAAATATTTTTCTGAGAACGGGCGATACAAATGAACAGCGATCATCCCTACTTTTTTACCTTTGCTAACGAGGTGATCGATGGTCTCACGGATGGTTTCCGTGGAGGAACCCATAGCGATCACCACATGCTCGGCATCTTCTGCACCATGGTAGGTGAATGGATGGTATTCGCGACCGGTGAGTTTCTTAATTTCCTGCATATACTCTTCCACAAGGTCAGGGATCGGATCGTAAAAGCGGTTGGAAGCTTCGCGCGCCTGAAAATAGATGTCAGGATTTTGAGCTGTACCACGTGTAACAGGATGTTCAGGATTTAGGGCATTATCTCTGAACTTTTGTACATCATCCCATGGGAATAAATGATTTAAATCTTCATGCTCAAAATATTCCACTTTCTGAATTTCGTGGGAGGTACGGAATCCATCGAACATATGGAGGAAAGGAATTCTTGTTCTCAAACTTACAAAGTGCGCAATCGGGGCAATGTCCATAATTTCCTGCACACTGCCTGTGGCCAAAATGGCAAAACCGGTTTGACGGGCACTCATCACATCGCTATGATCACCAAAAATGGAAAGCGCCTGCGCAGCAAGGCTCCGGGCACTCACATGGAAAACGGCAGGTAAAAGTTCACCGGCAATTTTATACATATTAGGGATCATTAACAGCAGGCCCTGTGAAGCTGTAAAAGTGGTTGTAAGCACACCTGACTGCAATGAACCATGAACCGCTCCGGCCGCGCCACCTTCTGATTGCATTTCGGCAACACTGACGGTTTCGTTAAAAATATTTTTCCTTCCATAAGCTGACCATTCATCCACATACTCTGCCATAGTTGATGAAGGTGTAATAGGATATATGGCGGCCAGTTCACTAAACATATAGGCCACATGAGCCGCAGCATAGTTGCCGTCGCAAGTGATAAATCTTTTCTTTTTATTCATATTTTTTTACTTTTAGAAAAGCTTGATTATAATTCTGAAATTTTTTTGCGAAAATACTCATTTAAGCTGTCTTTTTAAGCGATTTTCATGACAATTATCGGGGGTTGAATAATTTAAAACGAATTTAGATTATGATAGCGTTCTTTTACGGTTTTTTTGTGCTAATTTTACCCCTCAAACGATTGCAAACACAAATAAATAATCATATGGATCTGAAAACAAAATATCTTGGCTTAGAATTAAAAAATCCTATCATTGTGGGTGCCAGTAACCTGGTCACAAATATAGAGATGCTTAAAAACCTGGAAGAAGCAGGCGCTGCTGCCATCGTTTATAAATCTTTATTTGAAGAACAAATTCAGTTGGAAAATTATAAACTTGATGAACAAATGACAGGCTACGATGAGCGATATGGGGAAATGACTTCCCTTTTTCCGAGTGATATTTATGAGGCGGGACCTGCGGAATTTTTAATGCATTTTAAAGATGCCAGAAAAGTGCTAAGCATTCCACTTATTGCCAGTTTGAATGCTGTGCAGTTTGATACGTGGAATGAATATGCAAAAAAACTTGAAGATGCCGGCGCGGATGCTCTTGAGCTGAATCTGTATAATAATCCAAAGGATTTTGACATGGATGGTCGCTCCATTCTGAATGAAGAACTCGATATTATTGAAGGTGTTAAAAAGCATGTAAAAATTCCGGTGAGTGTGAAGCTGAGCCCTTTCTATACAAACCCATTGTACACCTTTAATGAGATGGATAAAAAAGGTGTTGACGGACTCGTATTGTTCAACAAACTGTTCCAGCCCGACATCAATGTAAATACACAGGAAATGTTTTTCCCTTATAACCTCAGCTCAGAGTTTGATAGCCGTTTGCCAATGCGGTATGTGGGTATATTGTATGATGAGATCAATGCGGATATTTGTGCCAACCGGGGATTGTTTACCGGCGAGGATGTAGTAAAAATGATCCTTGCAGGTGCGAATGCCGTTGAGGTGGTAAGTGCCATATACAAACATGGCCCGAAGCAAATTACCAAAATGCTGGAAGACATGGAGATATGGATGGCTAACAACCAGTACGAAAGCCCGGATGAATTCAGGGGAAAATTGTCTAAAAAGAATATCAAAGATCCATTTGCATACAGAAGGGCCCAATATGTGGATATCCTGATGAAATCATCTGAAATATTCAAAAAATACCCGATCATTTAAAGAAATCGTATAAGATTTAAAAAGGCTGCCAAAAGACAGCCTTTTTTATTTAATCTATTATTTGAATCTTTCCTGAGTAATTCATTTGATTTGTTTCAACCGAGATGATATACAAACCCGGAGCCACCTTTGTGCCACTTTGGTTGGTAAGGTTCCAGCTCAAATTATTGCTATTTGCTGCAGGTTTCAGCACGTCCACTCTTTTCCCTGTCACATCAGTAATCTCGATCCGGCTGTTTTCTTTAAACAAGCCATTTATCGCTATAGTAATATCTCCGTTCCGGGCACTGGCCGGATTTGGATAACAAGTCAGGTCAGCAGTTGCTGCCAATGGATGTTCATTGGCCCCAACCAGGTAATCCAGATCAATGCTGTACGCAGAAATACCATAGGTGCCGATGACCAGTTTGCGTGTAGGATTATGAATTTTCATGGCTGTAACCGGCACATTGGGCAAATTGCTCATAATATTTTCCCAGTATTCGCCTCCATCTTCCGAATAATAAACCCCGGCATCAGTGCCTACAAACATATATCCCTCATTTTCAGGATCTAATTTAATATTGTTCACTGGCAGGTCGGGTAAATTACCTGAAATATTTGTCCAGTTTTCACCCAGATCCGTCGATTTGAACACATGGGGTTGCGCTTCTTCCCACCTGAAACCGGAAACGGTAGCGTAAATGGTATTTTCATCGAAGGGATCGGTTTCAACACGTGTGATCCAGCGGACCGGCAAGCCTTCAGAAATATCGTTCCATACAAGGCCGTTGGTAGTGGAAATATGTACCCTGCCATCTGCCGATCCGGCCAATACAATGGCTGGATTTAAAGAGGATATGGCAAGCGTGGTGAGCGTATGAAAGCTACCTGAACTGCCTTGGGTAAGATCACCCGAAACCGGTGTCCAATTCCAACCTCCATTGGTCGTTTTCCAAACCCTGTGTGTGCCGAAATACAAGATTTCAGGATCTTCCGGGTGCATGATCAATGGTGCCGACCAGTTGATACGGTCATTGTCCATCTGCCCTGCGATATAATCAAAATCCCAGCCCCCGTCAGTTGATTTATACAGACCACCATTTTGCGATTCGGCATATATGTTATCGTTATTGGTATAATCCACGAGGCTGTAAAAACCATCGCCACCCAATATGGCCTGCCAGCTACCGTTTGCACCGGTCAATGTACGTACCGTGTTGTTATCCTGCGTGCCACCGTATAACCTGTGCGGCATCAGGTAATCAATTTCAATATCGTAAAACTGCGTGATGCCCAGCTTATTCAGCTTTTGCCAGTCTTCTCCATAATTATCGCTGATGTATAAGCCACCATCGTTTCCTTCAAAAATTCTTCCGGTGTTTTCATCAATAAACATGGCATGATGGTCGACATGAATTTCATTGAAATTAAAATAACCGGCAATATGGTTCCACGAGTTGCCCCCGTTATCGGAGCGGTACATATCCACACCAAATACATACACCCGGTTTTCATTAACGGGATCTACCCTGATCTGCCCAAAATACCAGCCAAAGGAGCTGTTCATACCATCTAGCGCGTTGTCATTTGTCTGGTTCCAAGTATCGCCTCCATTATTTGTTTTATATACATTTACTACGGTATTTGGCATATCGTATACCGCGTACAATACATCGGGATTTGATTTGGCAATGGCCAGACCTATTCGCCCTACATTACTTCCTGTAGGAACCCCATTTGTCATTTCTTCCCAGGTGTTGCCTCCATCAATGGATTTCCAAATACCGGAGCCGTCTCCAAATGAATTACGGGAATTCAATCCACGTTTCCGTTCCCACATAGCAGCAAATAAAATTTCCGGGTTCTCAGGATGTTGCACTAGGTCAACGCCTGAAGTGGAATCGTTTACAAACAGCACTTGCTCCCAGTCTATTCCCCCATTCTGACTTTTATAGATACCTCTTTCGCCACCCACAGAAAAAAGATTGCCACAGGCAGCTACATACACATTTTCAGAATTACTGTAATCCACGATGATTCGACCCACGTATGCAGAAGCAGTCAACCCTATATTCTCCCAGGTATCGCCTCCATTGGTTGTTTTATAAACGCCATCACCAAGAAAACTATAACTGGAAGCGTTGGCTTCACCTGTTCCGGCATACAACACTTCCGGGTTATTCGGGTCGATAGCTACAGCCCCAATGGAGATAGTTGTTGCTTCATTAAAAGTATTTTCCCAGATGGTACCAAGGTCGGTTGTTTTAAGTACACCACCGGATGCAGCACCCACATAAATAGTATTTAAATCAGAAGGATGTATGGCTAGGTCAGTAATTCGTCCGCCAATATTGGTAGGACCTTTAAATTCCCAATCCAAACGCAGGTCGCGTGAGGCGCCCCGCTGCAGTGAAGCTTCCCGCATAGCACTGATATAGGATTCAGGCTTGATGTACTCGTATGGATAGCTCCGCTGGTAATCCATCCAATGGCTCGGATAGAAAGGTGTATTTTTTTCAAATGCCTGTTCGGTTGTTATCCTTGTATTTTCACTTGTGAGATCAAATAGCAGTAAGCCCGCGACGCAAATGGCGGTTACAGTTGTTATAATTAAAATACGATGCCTCATTTTTTTCATTTGTTGGTTTTTATTTTTTCAAAATTACGATTTATTTTACCCACACTTCATCTACAAAAATCCAGGCAGGTTCCCCGGCACCTTTGTGCCAATCGGGGCAAAAGGCTATGTTTTTGGCGAAAACCCTGATATACCTGACGTTTTGCCTCGGAATCCTGATTTCAAATTCTTTAACAATTCCACCATCGGCTTTTTCATCCACATTGTTTTCGATACGTTTCAGGGTTTCAAAATTTACGCTATCTGATGAAATTTCAAACTGCACCCATTCAGGCAAAAAGATCCATGAATTCTGATCTTGCAGGAATCCTGCGCCAATTCTTCTCACTTGCTGCACTTCACCCAGGTCGATGGTCGCCTCCAGGTCCACACCCCAATAGCCCTGCCAGTTGCCGGTTTTAAAATCATTGCCACCCCTGAGGGTATTTACCATAGCTAGATCGCCACCGGCAGTATATTGCAAGCTATAAGGATTGACAATTTTAACGGATCTTCGCATTGGAATTTTAACAAATTCTGCTTCTTCCTGCAAGCTTTGTTTTCCATTTATTACAGCTACTGCCGTGATTTTAGAAAATTCCTTAATTTTAAGGGGTAGACCATAATCATCAAATTCCGGTTCTTTTTTACTGTTGTCAAAACCCCAAAGGATTTCAGCATCTTCGTACAAATTGTGAATCGTTATTTCCAATTCATCTGTGAAAGTTTTGGATGGTGCCTTGAAATAGGGTAGGGGCGTTATCAGGTCATCGGTAATTTTCTGCACCGGCCGATTATCCGGCACCAATCCCCACGATTTCTTAGGTTCCTTTTCCATTGTAATTTCGAGTGTGCCTCCCTGCATGATCATATCGTGTGTGATGTACGACTTTGTCCAGGGTTCCCCATTATAGGTTATGGCATGCACATATATATTACTCTTTGAATTTCCTTTAGCTTTTATTTCAAAGGTGTTACCGTCTTCCAGATTAATTTTCATTGATTTAAAGAGGGGGCTTCCGATGATATATTTATCACTTCCCGGTGTTACCGGATAAAATCCCATGGCACTCATTACGTACCAGGCCGACATTTGTCCGCAATCCTCATTACCACTCAGTCCATCCGGTTTATTTGAATACAACTCATCCATGATACGTCGCACCAGCTTCTGTGTTTTCCATGGTTTTCCCACATAATTATACAAATAAGCCATATGATGGCTGGGCTCGTTGCCATGGGCATACTGTCCAATCAGACCTGTTATATCCGATTGGTGGCGCCCCGTTAATAATGCATCTGCGGTAAACAACTCATCCAGCTTTTTATCATACGCCTCGTCGCCACCCAGCATTTCGATATGGGTATTGATATCCTGTGGCACAAAAAAGTTGTACTGCCAGGTATTGGCTTCAGTCAGCATGAAATTAACCTCGGTGGGATTAAATGGTTCGACAAAGCAGCCATTTGTTTTACCCCTGAAAAAACCTGTCTCTTTATCAAACAGATTTTTATAGTATTGTGCCCTTTGTTTATATTCCTGATAGATATCCTCCTGCTCCAAAAGTATAGCCATTTCTGCAATACACCAATCATCGTAAGCGTATTCCAGTGTTCTCGAAACTGATTCACCCTCTTTGTCAGCCGGTATATAGCCTCTACTCCTGTATTCTTTTAAACCAAACTGATCTGCATTTGCTGAAGCTTTCATGGCATGTAGTGCTTTGCTGGCATCAAAATCCGTAATTCCTTTCACATATGCATCAACAATAACAGGCACAGCATGATAGCCGATCATACAATTGGTTTCGTTAGCGGCCAACTCCCAAACCGGAAGCAATCCGTCATGAGCATACATATCCATCATGGAAAGAATAAAATCGTTTGTTCGTTCCCTTTCGATGATGCTAAATAATGGATGCAGGGCCCTGAATGTATCCCAAAGGGAGAAGACGGTGTACATTTTGAAATCCTTTACCGTATGTTTTTTCAAATCGTGACCACGATAACGACCATCCACATCAGTATATAAATTGGGCGCCAGCATAGTGTGGTACAGGGCTGTGTAAAAAACCTCCTTTTGCTCATCGGTACCGCCTTCCACTTTCATTTTTTCCATCTGACCAGTCCATTTTGTTTGGGCCACCATTTTTACCGAGTCAAAATTCCATGAAGGTATTTCAGAAAGCAGGTTGTTTTTAGCACCTTTTACGTCCACGGCTGAAATACCCACTTTAGCATATATTATGGTTCTCGAATCAGTTGAAAAATCAAACCATGCTTTCAGGTTTTCTCCTTTTGCCGATTTTTGTCCCTTTTTTTCAACATCATCTTCAACCATACCAAAAGAGTTGAAAGCTTCTGAGAATTCGGCATAGAAATACAGAAACTGGTCTTTTGCCCAACCATTGGTTCTGCGGAATCCGGAAATGGCATAATCACTTTCTATTTTTATTTCGGAACTGAGAATGGTTTCAGAAGTAACACTTTCTTTCAAATCGAGAATAATATGTGCCTGATCAGTTTTTGGAAATAAATACTTGTGAAACCCGGCATGTTCAGTAGCTGTCAGACCCACATAAATATCATAATCGTCCAAATGTACCGCGTAATAGCCGGCTTTGGCCATTTCCATATCATGAAAAAAGGTGGACGCATAACCCGAATCGGGATGCTGTGCTGTGCCAGGCTTTGTCTTAATTTCACCCACTGTCGGCATGAACCTCACATCACCATAATCACCAACCCCCGTGCCGCTTAGATGTGTATGACTGAACCCGAAAATGACACTATCAGAATAATGATAGCCCGAACATCCGTCCCAACTGTCTTTCCTTGTATCAGGACTTAACTGTACCATCCCGAATGGAACAGTCGCTCCTGGATACGTATGTCCATGCCCCCCTGTTCCAATGAACGGATTGATATAATCATATGGTTCTTTGGGTTGTGGTTTGCTACAAGCCTGAAATAAAGAGAAACTTGCTAATAAAGTAAAAAGCAACACTTTAAAAACTGAATTTTTCATACTAATAATAAGATTTGCTATCATGCATTTCATTTTTATTGTCTTGGTATAAGGCAAAATTAAAACCGGGCTGCAGACAATAGGCACCTGTTTCACCTTTTTTATTCACAGCAATAAAACCCACCTGCCTGATTTTATTATCTGGATCTTTCTGCACAATTCTTGAAACAGCTTCCTCGCATGCCTGTTGGGGGCTCCTGCCCTGACGCATCAATTCCACTACAAGAAACGAACCGACTACTTTTACCACTAATTCGCCCATTCCGGTTGCGGTGGCGCCTCCCACTTCGTTATCCACATACAATCCTGCGCCAATTATTGGAGAATCCCCTACCCGACCATGCATTTTATATCCAAGGCCACTCGTTGTGCATGCCCCGGCAATATCACCATTTTGATCTACTGCTAGCAAACCTATCGTATCGTGGAATTCATTGGGCTTATTTTCCCAATTCGCTTCCGGTTC
>SWCD01000540.1_pt1 | contig 10585 bp, 8 predicted proteins | sample 4693011 | NCBI WGS metagenome assembly SWCD01 (sample SAMN10267278, study PRJNA491770) | bioreactor metagenome | isolation source: DHS bioreactor inoculated with marine | place: Japan: Omine Ridge, Nankai Trough | reverse complement strand
GGGGGGGGGCATGCTGTCCCCGAAGGCTTGATCAAAGCACTCCAAACCAGATTCCTTGAGGAAAATTCACCCCATAACCTCACGCTATTACATCCTGTGGGGATAGGGGATATGGTTGATCAGGGTGTGAGCCGATTGGCTTATCCTGAACTTCTAAAACGAATTGTGACTGGCGCGCTAGTAAATACACCCGTAATTCAAGAGATGGCAAAAAACAATCAAATTGAAGCCTATACTTTACCCCAAGGGTCGTTGTCTCAATTAATGAGAGAAATGGCTGCAGGACGACCTGGTTTGATATCTAAAGTGGGTTTGCATACATTTGTAGATCCTCGAAATGGTGGCGGTCGACAAAGTGATTCAGCAACAGATGAACTTGTTAAAGTTATAGAGGTCGAAGGGAGTGAATGGCTTTTTTATAAACCATACCAAGTGGATATTGCATTTTTACGTGGAACTACTGCGGATGAAAAGGGTAATATCACCATGGAAAAAGAAGCTGTTTTTGGGGAAATGCTTTCAATGGCCCAAGCAACCAAGCGGGGTGGGGGGGTCGTAATCGTACAAGTTGAGCGAATAGCTAAATATAAAACTTTAAACCCAAAGGATGTAAAGATTCCAGGAATGTTAGTAGATTTGGTTGTTGTCGAGCCCGATCAAATGCAAACATATGAAATGCCTTATAGTGCTTCCTACTCTGGAGAGCTCCGTGTGCCCCTTTCGGAAATTAAACCTCTTGACTTAAATGCCAGAAAAGTAATCGCTCGGAGAGCAGCGATGGAATTATTCCCTGGGGCTATCTGTAATTTAGGGGCAGGCGTATCTACGGGAATTTCAAATATTGCAGCCGAAGAGGGATTTTTAAATCAAATTGTACTGACGAATGAGCAGGGGTTGATCGGTGGGGCACCAGCTTCAGGAAGTGATGCGGGGGCTGCAATGAATTATGATGCGATGATCGATCAGCCCTATCAATTTGATTTTTATGATGGTGGTGGCTTAGATCTAGCTTTCCTTTCATTTGCACAAGTTGATCCAAGTGGCAGTGTAAATGTTAGCAGATTCGGCAATAAAGTAATCGGAATAGGTGGGTTTCAAAATATTGCCCAAAATGGTAAAAAAGTAATTTTTAGCGGTACATTCACGGCGGGGGGACTGGATATCACCTGGAAGAATGGAAAAACTATTATAAGCAAAGAGGGAAAATTCGGAAAATTTGTAGATAAGTTGGACCAGATATCATATAACGGAAAGTTTGGTTTTGAATCAGGACAAGAGATCATATTTATTACGGAAAGAGCAGTATTTACTTTGGATGAGCGGGGCTTGGTTCTAAGCGAAATTGCTCCCGGAATTGACCTGGAAAAAGATATTTTAGCCCATATGGGATTTAGACCCCAAATAGCTGAGGATCTAGTTTTGATGGATGCAAGGCTTTTTCTTCGGGAGCCGATGAATTATATAAAAGAATTAATGTCTAAACCTCAATTGAATTTACCAGATCGATTAAAAGGGTTGATGGAGGTTGATTGATGTCAAAAATTGAACGGCAAGCAATAGACCTTAGTTTTCCCAGTGAGGGAATTGCCCTGATAAAAATTCAGTCTGAACCATTGGGTGTCCTTCGTTTCGGAGTTAAAAGGGCACTTCAAGAAAAGTTGTCTGAATTGGAAACAGATGAAAAAACACGATGTATTATCCTCACAGGATCAAATAAATCTTTTTCGGTAGGGTCTGATATTCGGGATTTTAGCACTGAAATAGGTTGGCTATTAGAAAATGATTATGTGGAAGCCGGACTAAATGCAGCCATAGAACAATCTCCACTTCCTATTATTGGGGCCGTAAACGGCTTTGCATTTGGTGGTGGAGCGGTATTATCCCTGGCTTGTGATATCCGAATTGCAAGCGAGACTGCAAAATTTGGATTCCCAGAAGTTAAGGTAGGGGCATTTGCATCTGGAAGTGGAACCCAGCGTTTACCCAGAATTGTAGGGCGTGGGCGTGCCTTAGACCTCTTATTTACCGGGCGAACAATTGACGCTAATGAGGCTTTAGAAATTGGATTAGTTGAATTTGTGTATCCTGATGAGGAATTGATCGAAAAAACCATTGAATATGCTAAGAGTATTGTAAAAAATTCATCCTCAGGAATTGAGGCAACAAAAAGATCTGTGATGATTGGCTTAAATGAGGGGATTGAATCAGGGTTGGCTGAAGAAAAAAGGCAACGAGTGTTAACTGGTAGGGGAAAAGATGCTCAAGAAGGTAGAAATGCATTTTTGGAAAAACGAGACCCAGATTTTTCTTGATCTACCCTGATCTTGGAGTTAATTGTGAGATTTGTACGGTATAAAAAAAATCACGATATAAAAGTTGGATATGTTTACAAAGGGCAAATTTTAGATTTATTTTTGTCCTTACAAGAATTGGGCCTTGACGAAGAATATATAAGAAAATACAAAAATAATCGAATTGAAAAATTAGCATTAAATAAGGGTTTTTCCAGGGATTTCAAATCTTTAATTGATAAAAGCGATGTAATACTTACAATACCCGGAATAATTAGTAATGAGGAGGAAATTGAAATGTTATCTCCGATTGCAAATCCCGGTAAAATTATATGCGTAGGATTGAATTATCCACAGAATAAAAAAAATATTCTTCAAGATTTTCCAGAATACCCGATCTTGTTTCATAAAGTATCCAGCGCATTGACTGGCCATAAAAAAACGATTATTCTCCCAAAGATTAGTAAAGCAGTACACTATGAGGGGGAATTGGCCATTATTATTGGGAGGCGGGCTAAACAAATTTCTCCTGAATCAGCGCTGGATTTTGTAGCAGGACTATCAATTGCCAATGATGTCGGAGCGATGGATATTCAAGATCGAAGTTCTCAATGGACCTCTGGAAAAATGTTTGATACTTTTTGTCCTCTCGGACCGGTCTTGGTGACCCTAGATGAAATCCTTGACTTAGATAATCTTAGGATTTCCACAAAATTAAATGGGGAACTAGTGCAAGACGGCAGCACCGGGGATATGATCTTTGGTGTTCGGGATTTAGTTAGCTATATATCTGAACTGACCACACTGGAACCGGGGGATATTATCCTTACTGGATCCCCAAAATTAGTAGGTGACCAACCGGATCCGCAAACATTGTTGAAATCAGGTGATGTGATTTCAATTGAAATAGAAAACATCGGAATATTGTCAAATTCTGTAATCTCAGAGGTTTAATTATGGATAAAAAATACCCAATGGCGATTGTCACCTCACCTGGTAAAATCGAGTTCCAAGATAAAAAATTACCGGAAATGGGTGGCGCAGATGTAAAAATCGCAATCAAAGCTACTTCAATTTGCGGTAGTGATCTTCATATATTTAAAGGTTTGCATCCAGCTGCTCCTTTGCCCATGGCTGTCGGACATGAAATATCTGGTGAAGTGGTTGAAATTGGCAAGGCTGTAACAAAGTTGAAGATTGGTGATTCTGTGGCAGTAGAGCCGGTAATAAATTGTGGTGTTTGTTACTATTGTGTTCGCGGGAAGTATCATCTTTGCACGGACATTAGTTTTCAATACCGTGTAGGACAAGGGGGAATTACCCCATATTTTGTAGTCAACGAGAAATTTGCTCATAAATTGCCTGCCGGTTTGTCTTACGAAGAAGGTGCGTTGATTGAGCCTTTATCTGTCGCATTGCATGCAGTCAAGAAAGCAAATCTGCAGATCGGACAGAGTGCGGCAATATTTGGAGCGGGAGCGATTGGATTAATAATTCATTTGTTATGCAAACAATCTGGGGTATCGACACATTTGGTAGATATCAACGATTTTCGGCTGGATAGTGCAAAAAACTTAGGTGCTTCAGAAGTATATAATAATTTAATTGGAAAAACGGTTGAAGATATGCTTACCAAAACAGAAGGTTTGGGAGTAGATATTTCTTTTGAAGCAGTTGGACTTGAGATCACATTGGTCCAGGCATTACAAGTTTTGAAAAAAAGCGGAAAGGCTGTCCTTTTAGGGTTATTTGAGAAACCCAATATAAATTTACCAGCAAATATTTTTGTGCAGAAAGAATTGCGTTTGATTGGATCTCAAGGATATAATTGGGATTTTCAAGATGGTATCAAATTACTTGAACAAGGGGATTTTAATCTTAAACCATTAATTACTCATAAGTTTCCTTTTGATGAGGTGCAGGATGCATTTGACTTATTAAATGATCCAAATAATGAAGCTATTAAAATAATTGTAAAGGTTGCCTAATTTTTCTTAGAACATTGCCCAATTTTTAGAATTTCCCTCCAATAGTCCTCCGTCGATAAAAATTAAAAACTATTAATTGCCATGCTGATAATAATGATAGATGGACTTAATACGCAGAAGACAAAATTTACTTAGAATAGTATTCCATTGGAGGATATTCCTTCCCAGCATGGTTAAAATCGATTTTATAATTAATCTTCCCCTCGATTTCGGCAATTTAATGAGATTTTATAGAATTTATTATTAAGACAATGCGCATCTAAATTGGAGAAATGGTGTTTTATATGGTGTTAGATGTCTTATTCATTTATTCAGTTATAGGAGAATAGAAATTATGAAAACTTTAGGAAAATGGAGTTATTTGGTTGGTTTAGTTGTCGTCATTGTGACAGCTTTAATCAGCTATTCCGCCGATTGGCTTACCTTGGTATTAGGCATATTAGCGGTCCTAACAGGACTATTTCTTGGTGATACCGAAGAATTGACCAATTATGGTGTCAGATATTTGACATTGTTTGCCGTCGCCGCAGCATTGAATTCTTTCCCGTTTTTGGGTGAATATGTAACCACAATTGCACATGCAATGCTTGGATTCTTCGGACCAATCGTCCTTACAGTGCTCTTAGTTTTCAATTATAAGCAAGCAATGAATTGGGCAAAAAGTAGCGATTAATTATTTTTTGTAAGATTATAAAAGAGCCACTATTTTGTGGCTCTTTTATTTTAACTATATTTAAAAATTTTATCACTCGAATTAATTGCGCATAAATTATTGCCCATAGAGAACGGGAACCCATAAAAATGAGAACCATATTATTTTAATCAGACAAATCTTCTCCATATAATTTCAAAATCTTATATAATTATCGACTAAGTGAGAAATGAAAAGAGGATTTATGACAGAAGATATTTTACTAAAAGATTTTTTTAAGGAAAATGGCTCGAGGGGCAGAACTATGCTTTTGCCCGCATTAATAAAAGTGCAGCAGGAAAATGGATATATTTCTAAAGTTTATGCTGAAGAAATTAGCACCCAGCTACATGTTCCAATGGCAGACATTACCGGTGTGATCGAATTTTATTCGATGCTCCATTCAGTTCCAACCGCAGATAAATTCGTTAGAATTTGTGTCAGCCCGGTTTGTGCCTCAAAGGGAGCCAATGCACTAATTCAAGAGGCTGTTAATAAATTAAATGCAACCCCAAATACATCTGATCCAGACGGGAAATACTATTTAGAACCCGTTGCTTGTTTGGGTTTATGCGATTTTGCCCCGTCCGCCTTGGTGGGAGATATTAGAGTTGGAAATGCAACAATTGAAAAATTACTTTTCCCCCCTAAGGAAATCATAAGTGAGGTTTATGGCGAAAAGCGAGCTCTTACATCTCGTGTGGGAAACATTGATCCGGTAAATATTACTGAGTATATTAAAAAACAAGGGTTTGAAGGATTAATGAGCGCATTGGAGTATTCTCCTGAAACAGTGCTAGAAAAAATCAAATCCTCAGATCTTAAGGGGCGTGGGGGAGCTGGGTTCCCCACTGGAATCAAATGGGAAAGTGCGGCAAATGCAGCCGGAGATGAAAAATTTATTGTTTGCAATGAAGATGAATCTGAACCAGGGACATTTAAAGATCGAGCATTATTAGCTGGGGATCCGTTCAGCATCATTGAAGGGATGATTATCGCTGGTTATGCCGTGGGGGCTGAAAAAGGATTTATGTATATCCGTGGTGAATATCCCCGGGCATTTCAGATCCTTAGTGAGGTAATCATAACTGCTGAGGAAAATCATTATCTTGGCGAAAATATCCTTGGAAAAAACTTCAATTTTAGTATTGAGCTTCGAAGTGGTGCGGGGGCATATATATGTGGGGAGGAAACCGCCTTGTTTGAATCTATCGAAGGTAAACGCGGATTTCCAAGAATTAAACCGCCATTCCCCACAACTCATGGGTTATTTGGAAAACCTACTGTTATCAATAATGTGGAAACATTCGCAAATGTACCCCTCCTTTTCCGTATTGGGGAAGAGGTATATAAGAACATGGGGTCTAATGCGGCCCCAGGACCACGCTTATTTAGTGTGTCTGGAGATGTTGCAAAACCCGGAATTTATGAAATTATAAATCCAGTAACCTTACGACAATTGATTTTCGACATTTCTGGGGGAATCCCGAATGGACGTAAATTACAAACAGTCCTATTGGGGGGGGCAGCTGGAAAATTTGTTCATCCTGATGAACTTGATCTGATCTTAAGTACCGAAGGAGCCCAGGCGGTAGGCCATTCCCTCGGATCCGGCGCAGTAATGGTATTTGATGATCAACAAAATATCGGAGAAATCCTCAGTTCGCTAAGCCATTTCTTTTCTCATGAAAGTTGTGGAAAGTGTTTCCCTTGCCAACTTGGTACACAAAGGCAAGCGGAGATCATTGACCGGGTAAAAGTAGGGGAGACGTTGCCTGGTGATTCGGAACGTCTGAGGGATGTTGGATGGACAATGACTGATGCCTCCTTATGTGGTCTGGGTCAAACTGCGGGTTTAGCCTTATTAAGTGCGATGGATATTTGGCCTAATATGTTTGAGGAGGGGAAAAGTGGGTAAGATTGGCAAAGTATTTATAAAAATAAATGGGCAAGAAATTGAAGTGGATGAAGGAATGACCTTGATGGAAGCGATCTCCTTCACCGGTGAGGTCACCCCTGTGATCTGTTTTCATGAAGCGACTACACCTGAGGGACTCTGTCGGCTCTGCGTAGTGGAAGTTGATGGTTGGCGAGTCTTGGCTCCTGCTTGTATTACTCAAGTAAGTGAAGGGATGGTGATACAAACAGATTCTGACCGGGTTAACAGATCACGAAAAACAATATTAGAAATGCTGGAATCCAGCACAGATCTATCACAAGCTGCTGATATTCAGGATCAAATGGCGGCTTATGGGGTTGATAAGAATAGATTTCCATATGCTATTATGCGCAAACATGAAGTTATAGACGACAATCCTTTTTATGTTCGTGATTATGATAAGTGTATCCTCTGCTGGCGATGTGTGCAGGCTTGCGGAGATGACCTTCAATTTACATATGCCCTTTCAGTTGGAGGACGGGGCTATGAAACAAAAATCGCCACATCCTTTGATTTGCCAATTCCAGAAACTAGCTGTGTATTCTGTGGAAATTGCGTTGCGGTCTGCCCAACAAATGCCCTAAGAAGCAAAACAGAATTTTTCTTAGAGCAAGGTTTAAATTATGACCAGATTAGACTTGAAAAACAAAAAGAAAAAAAACATACCCCCAAAAAGTGAGATGAATATGAATGATCAACGAACTGTAAGGAGTACTTGTCCATACTGTGGGGTAGGTTGTCAAGTAGATATGGTTATTGAGAATAAAAAAATTATACGAGTAGATGCTCCTTTCGATATTGCTCCTAATTATGGACGACTTTGTGTAAAAGGTCGATTTGGACTCGATTATGTTCACCATCCATCCAGATTAACATCCCCATTGATTCGAAAGGATTTTGGTCATAAACCAAGAAAACCAGTTGGTCTGGAAGGATTCCGGGAAGCAACCTGGGAAGAAGCTCTTGATTTAGCGGCTGAAAACCTTTCAAGGATCGTAAAAGAGAATGGAAATGATGCAGTGGGGACTTTTTGTTCCGCTAAGGCATCTAATGAGGATAATTATATATTCCAAAAATTTGTGAGAGCAGTTTTAGGGACGAATAATATAGATCATTGTGCTCGCTTATGTCATGCGGCCTCAGTGACCGGATTACAAATTTCACTTGGAACTTCTGCAATGTCTAACTCGATTGCTGAAATGAAGGATTTGGACACTTTTATTGTTACAGGATCCAACACAACTGAAACACATCCTGTAATCAGTACATTTATGCGAGAGGCTGTAGTTGAGAATAATGCAAAATTGATCGTTATAGATCCACGAGAGATCGAAATGACACAATTTGCAACCTTATGGTTAAAACAAAAACCTGGTACGGATGTTGCGGTTTTCCAAGCTATTGCACAAGTCATATTGATTGAAGAACTATTTGATTCGGAATTTATTACGAATCGTGTTGATGATTTTGAAAAATATGCAAATGATATTAAAGAATGCACCCCTGAATGGGCTGAAAAAATTTCAGGAGTACCAGCGGAACAGATTCGGGAAGCTGCCCGGATTTATGCTAAAGCAAATAATGCAGCGATTTATTGGGGGATGGGAATTAGTCAAAGTGTCCATGGCACAGATAACGCGCTGTCATTGGCAAACCTTGCATTGATCACTGGTAATTTAGGGAAACCCGGAACGGGGTTAAATCCCCTGAGAGGACAAAATAATGTGCAGGGGTGTTCGGATGCTGGAGGCCTTCCCAACGTTTTCCCAGGATATCAAGGGGTTTCAGATCCAATAAGCCGGGAAAAATTTGAAAAATATTGGCATACAAAACTAAATCCTGAGGTGGGTTTAACTACAATGGAAATGGTGGATGCAGCAGAGCAAGGGTTGATCAAAGGCTACATGATCATGGGGGAAAACCCGATGATGAGTGAACCAGATCTTCAGCATGCTCGGCACGTAATGGAAAACCTGGATTTTATTTTAGTTCAAGATATTTTCATGAATGAGACAGCAGAATATGCGGATATTATTTTCCCTGCATCTAGTTTTGCAGAAAAGGACGGAACATTTACTAACAGTGATCGTCGGGTACAACTAATTCGAAAAGCAATTGATGCGCCCGGAAGTGCGCGAGACGATTGGGAAATCCTAACAGACCTTGCACTCCATGTGGAAGAGAAACTGGGAGTTTCAGAAAGTGCTGGCTTTGAATTCAACTCACCTAGTGAAATATGGGATGAGATGGCATTTTTAACACCATCATTTCAAGGAATTAGCCATAAAAGAATTATTCGTGAGAGTGGTGTGCATTGGCCTTGCGATACTGAAGATCATCCCGGAACCCCATTTTTATTCTCAGATACATTTCCAAAAGGGAAGGGGACACTAACACCCCTAGATTATAGACCCTCATCAGAACTGCCAGATGATGAATATCCCTTTTTATTATCTACAGGGCGAGTGCTTTACCACTGGCATGGGGGCACAATGACAAGAAGGTCAAAACTCGACGATATTTACCCTGAACCCACTGTTGAAGTCAACCCAAGAGATGCAGATATATTGAATATACAAGCGGGTGATTGGATTACGGTTCGATCTCGGCGAGGCGCAATCAAAGTGAAAACTTTGGTATCTAAAAGATCCCAACCAGGGATGGTTTTTATTCCTTTTCATTTTGCAGAAGCTGCTGCTAATGTATTAACATTGGATGAAAGAGACCCTAAAGCAAAAATTCCTGATTACAAAGTTTGTGCAGTAACTTTGGAAGCTATTTAATATTTTCTTGATTTATTATTGAACAATTTCCCTAATTTTTTGACTCGTTTTTTTCTTAATTTTGTTTTCATACATCCTTTGATCAGCCAGGATATATCCCTTATTCAGACAACCATTAATGCCAACAGTAGCAACTCCGATGGAAAAAATTGGAGTAAAATCTAATTCATTAACTCTATTTCTGCGATTATATTTTTTAATTTTTGCCTCAATCCTTTCTTTGATGATCTCATACCCAGCGCCGTTGGTTTTTGGCAAGATGGCTATAAACTCATCTCCACCAATCCTCGCAACCATATCTTCCTCGCGAAAAACATTTTTAAACATTGTGGCGGCAGACCGAATCGCTTGGTCTCCTGCAGCATGCCCTTCTGAATCATTAATTACCTTTAAATTGTCCATATCAAATACTACGATTGTTAGGGGGAATTGTCGGCTTTTATCCAACTTAGTTAATTCCCTTTCAAAATATGCTCGATTGTACAACCCAGTCAATGAATCGTGGAAACTCATATATTTATAGTTTTCCTCTGCTTTCTTTTGCTTTGTGATATCAGTGATAGATATAATAATTTTTCCCCATGAATCTTTATAGCCTGGAGCAATTGAAAATTGCAAATGAGCATGAATTTTTTCCCCAGTCAATTTTTTTTGTTGAATTTCTAATTTGAATTTTGTTTTTCCTTCAATCAAATAGATCAATTCATCCCGAAAATCTTTAATCGAATCCTTACTTAAGACCTTTAAAAGACCATCCCTTAATTCTTCTATGTCATTTGCTTCAAAAAGCTGAAGTGTTGCATTATTTACCTTTGTGATCGATACCATTTTTGCGCATTTAATAATTTCGTCTTGATTTGTTGAAAAATATTCCCGAAAATCAGATATCCCTT
>SWCD01022887.1_pt1 | contig 10603 bp, 11 predicted proteins | sample 4693011 | NCBI WGS metagenome assembly SWCD01 (sample SAMN10267278, study PRJNA491770) | bioreactor metagenome | isolation source: DHS bioreactor inoculated with marine | place: Japan: Omine Ridge, Nankai Trough | reverse complement strand
AAAAAAACTGGAAAGAGATCAAACATTATCTACCCAAAGAAACCCGTGGTTACGTCAGCCGTATCAGAAAATTAATGGGTGAAAATTAGCAGAACGATTTCAGCCTGAACATACCATACCCCCTCTGTAGAATACCCTCCTTTCCGGAATTCTATTAATCTGCATCTGAAAGTACGACGCCATCTTCGACAAAACTGTTTCGACGCCTTATGTCTTCTCTTTTTAACCTGATTTTCCTCATGAGCCTGACCGGCACCCTCATCATCGCTGACAGCCCGGTCATCGCCAATGAGCAACAGATAAATGCACCGCATGATACGGTGCTCGGATACAGTGCGCTCAGACTGTTCCTTGAAGACGAACAACACCTGACAACAATCAGACGCACAAAGATGATCATTGCTTTTTCAGGTATCAGTGAACGCGCAACAAAACTCGTTGATGACATCGCTGACAATTCTACCCTGGCAGTCAGGGCGCTTGAAAAGCTTTCAACGACTAAACCCGCTTTTGAATTTGTAGATTTTTCTGATGAGACAATAGCAAAAGCCACCATCGACGCATTGCGAATGACGACCGCCAAAGAATTCCTGTTCTCCGGCGATGAATTTGAAAAAGACCTGCTGCTCAGCCAGTTGAAAATCCTGCGCGTGATAAGCCATCTCGCCAGCGAGCTGGAAGCAAAAGAAACCAGCATAAAACGTAAAACATGGCTAAAAAAACTTGCCGAGCGTTATGAAACTTATTATCAGAGAGTAAACGCAGATATATCAATATCCACTAAAACGTAAGACAATATTTACGAAAAACAAAATATATTTTTTGCTGCCCTCGACAGGTAACATCGACCCCGGCAGTCATTGACATGCAACCATACGTAACGCCAGACATAGCTAACTAACGCTTCCGCTGCAAATATCAGGTCTGGATTTCTCTCAGTCAACTTCCCCGGATCGCAAGTCACTAACGCTTTCAATTATTTTCTCTAAATAATTACCACACGTTCCTACTAAAGTTCTCCTTTGATGTGCCGATTCCAATCAGGCTGGCACCGCATTATCATAATATGAAATCTAAAAACGACAAACTCGCATCCATTCATTTAATGCAGACAGACTTTTTATTCAAAGGTCTGTCTTTCTCAACTGCCGGAAGCCTGGTTGTTGCTCTGACCGTAGTATTTATTATTGGCCCCCTTACTGACCAGCAGAAGGCCTGGGAGTGGCTTTCTGTCCTTACAGTTATCAGTATTTACCGATGGCTGACCCACTATTTATATTCCGGCCTAACAACAGGCAGTAAAGTAAGTAAAAACTGGGGGAGGCTCTTTAAAATAGGTGCCTATGCAGCTGCGCTCACCTGGGGTTCCATCATGTGGTTGCTTTATCCGGTTAACTACCCGGAGTATCAGGTACTGATGATTCTGGCTCTTGCGGGTGTAGCAGGTGGAGCACTAGCGGTTCTCTCCTATGATTCTAAAATAATTATTTACTACCAGTTCATTCTGCTGGCTTTTATAGAGAGCCGCCTGCTATGGGAGAACCAGGCATTTTCCATAGAGCTGGGCGCTCTGAGTTTCTTTTATTTTTCATTTCTTATGAAAGGTGGCTATGAGATTGGTAAAAATTATGAGGAACTGATCAAGTTCAGATATGACGCTGACAAATACAACCTTGCATTGTTATCAACCACGGAAGAAATCGCACGTATCGGTTACTGGCAATGGGACATGGAATCACCTTTTATTGAGCTATCCAGCAATCTGGCACGTATGTGTAATGCAGACAAAAATAAAGCCACCATGAAAACCTGCCTCGAAAAAGTTCATGAAGATGATCGACGCAGAGTAAAAATGGCGATTGATTCTGCAATTGAAACGGGCACTGACGCAACAGTAGAGTACCGGATTCGAACGACAGAAGATGATGACTGGGTCATCATGAACCAGATCATCAAACGCATGGAAAACACTCACGGCGGCCACTCTATTATGGGCACCGTTCAGGATATATCTATCATCAAATCCGCTGAGAAAAAAATATTTGATATGGCCTATTTTGATGAGCTTACCGGCCTGGCCAACCGCAACCACTTTCACCAGCAGCTGGAAGAACAAATAAAATATGCAAAACGAAAACAGCAAAAACTGGCCATCCTGTACATTGACCTGGATGGCTTCAAGGAAATAAATGATACATTGGGTCACGACCGGGGAGATGAATATTTAAAGATCATCGCCAAAAAACTTAAACAAATATTAAGAGATGCAGATTTTATTGCCCGACTGGGAGGCGATGAATTCTGCATTATCCAGGGCGATATAAAAGAGGGGATCGATGCCAGCATAATCGCTGATCGATGCTTGGCATTGTCGCAGGACATCATTAAACTTGACACACAAAAAATCTACCCGAAGATGAGTGTTGGAATCGCCGTGTATCCAGATGACGGGCTTGAGGCCAATACGCTGTTAAAAGCCGCTGATACAGCAATGTATTCTGCAAAACATAACGGCAAACAGGCTTACGCTTTTTATGACCAGAAAATGACATCAGATTCAGTCACCCGTCTGCAACTTGAAGCCGACCTGCAAAAAGCACTTTTAAATGATGAATTTAAACTCTGGTATCAACCGAAAATTTCATTGGCCACAGGAAAAATGACCGGCGTAGAAGCCCTGATTCGCTGGCAACACCCGCAACGAGGACTGGTTCCACCCGATCAATTTATTGCTGTAGCGGAACGGATAGGCCTGATCAATAAAATAGGTGAGTGGGTATTGGTAACCGCCTGCAAACAACAGCAACAATGGAAGCAACAGAATATCAAACTGGATATTGCCATTAATATTTCGTCCGGACATTTTAGCTCAAAAGATTTTCCCGCAAAAGTTGAGCAGGAAATCAAACGCTTTAATCTCGATCCCGGTGATCTGGAGATAGAAATCACTGAAAGCCAGACACGTAACCTGGAAGAGCACATCAATATATGTCTCCAGTTACAGGCAAAAGGCATCAAGATTGCTATCGATGATTTTGGTACGGGTTACTCATCTCTGTCTGTATTAAAACAACTGGAAATCGACACGCTTAAAGTTGATCAGGAATTTATTCGCGAACTACCCCATGAACCGGCCGCTGCCCTGATGGTCAGCACTATTGTTAATATGTCTTTGGCGCTGGGCTACAACGTGGTGGCCGAGGGCGTAGAAAACCATGACCAGGCCAGTTTTTTACGTGACCTCGGTTGCCCGATCGCACAGGGATATTATTTTAGTAAACCGGTGCCGGTAAGCCAGATAACAGATCTGTTAAACATCAATTTCCTGCTTGACTCTTATATCGACCACGGAGTGCATATGAAAAAACATTAGTTTTCCAGCAGCGGGTTATACACCCAGACAGTATGGTCCATCTCTTCCTTATCCAGGACCACGACCTGGCTCCACAATCCCTGCCGGTTCACCTCTAAAACTTTTTCACCTTTTAACAACCTGGTGACAACTTTTGATTCAGTGGAAGGGCCTTTTCGGGCATTGAGTCTCTTGGCTTTGACATGACGCTCGATGCCAAACATCGCTTCACGACCTTGAATGATGGTGTGCAGTCGATCGCGAATAAAACGATCATCCCTTAACATCATGGATTTTAATATTGCAACAGCATCCTCATGACCATCATCTGCTGCGATCAGATAATAATCGATGGCTTTATCCAAATCTTTCGGTACTTCACCCTCACCCAGACTGTACAGCATACCGATCGAAAAACTGGCGTCGCTGTGTCCCTGCTCAGAGGCTTTCTGCCACCATTCCAGTGCCAGGCTATCGTTGATGCGCAGGCCGTAACCGTTGAGATACATCCAGCCGATATTATATTGCGCATCGGCATCACCATCTTCTGCCAGTGGTCGCATGATGCAATACGCCTCGGCAAAATCACCTGAACGCATAGCATCGACAGCATCGTCCAGATCCTCTGCTACGGCATTATTAAATATCACCGTGGTGCACAGGAATAAAAAACCTGCAATAATTTTTTTATTCAACATTCTCTGATCTATTTAATCGAGCCAGGCGTATCAGCAGTATCGTTATGAAAAAACTGTGCCAGAACAGGTCGAATATATCGAGGCCTTTTGTTAGTTCACCATGGATTAACATGCGTGATTTTTCCAGCAGGTGTGGCTCCGGGGCGAACGGCGCCAGCAACATGAAAATCGCGATAACGGCGAGTGGCAATAATGGGATTCGATCAATATATTTAAACACGGTCATTCCTCATCAAAATAATTCTGCAGATATTTTTCAAAACTGATCGTATCATCAGTTTCTATCTGCTTCTGTTTTTCCAAAGACTCGCTCGCCAGCTTTTCAAAAAACTGAATCTTCTCTTCAGAGAGCGCGTGTGTCTTGTAATACTGATAATGATGTTTCGACATCCGCTGCGCATGATGAAAAAACCCTTCGTCATTTTCTCTCATCTCTGCCAGCATCCTGGCCGATGGCGTCAGGTCCGGGTCGAACACGCTGGCGATTTGCGACTTCACGCTAGAAAAATAATTCTCACAATAATTCGCCCGGTCGAGCAGGCTGGCTACCGGTTTCATCTTGTTGCATAACTCGCTCGCCCAGTCCTGCAAACTGATCTTCTCCAGTTTTTTCTCGACATTAAAACGTTGTAAATCGAGACCCGGTTTCCTGCCCTGATGCGCGACCAGCAACAGATTCTGATCGATCGCGTTCATCTCGTCCTGATCCAGTTCGGGGCTGGTTTTCAACAGGCAGAACAACATGAATACTTCGAGAAAATGCAATTGCTCAAAATTTATGCCGTGCGGGTCAAATGCATTGACATCGACCGAACGCAGTTCGACATAAGCGACGCCCCTCTTCTTCAACGCTGTCGACGGTTTTTCATTGCCCCGCAATATCTGCTTCGGCCTGACTGAACTGTAGTATTCGTTTTCGATCTGCAAGATATTGGTATTCAGCTGCAGATACTTACCATTCACTTTGACGCCAATATCTTCGTAACCAGAGTAAGGTGTATTGATCGCACACTGCATGCTTTCCACGTACGCGTCCAGCGAATCGTAACAGGCTTTTATTCCCGCCAGGTCTTCCTTGTTGTTCTGATAACCGATATCACCCAGTCGCAGTGAAGTAGCATACGGCTCGAAATAGGTATTGTCGTTAAATTCCTGCAACATGGTGCGCTGCCCGTTCAAAAACGATTTGCACACAGCCGGCGACGCACCGAACAGATACGGCACCAGCCAGCCATAACGCAACAGGTTTCGGATCAGCCCCATGTATTGTTCAGAGATAAAATCCTGTAACGGGTCATCATTTTTCAACAGTTGCTGGTAGCGCTGCCAGAACTCATCTGAGAAAGAGTAGTTGAAATGCACGCCGGCGATCACCTGCATGGCACGCCCGTAACGCAGGCCCAGACCACGGCGATAGACCGTTTTCATCTGCGCCGCATTGGACGAACCATAACGCGCCAGCGGGATGCTGGTCTCACCGGCGACCACGCAGGGCATGCTGGTCGCCCACAGGATTTCGTTATCCAGACTGCGGTAAATAAAATTCTGAATATCATCGAGCGACTGGATGACCTCGGTCACCGAATTACAGGGTGGCGTCACCAGCTCGGCCAGTGCTTCGGAAAAATCGGTGGTTATCTGCGGGTTGGTCAGCGGCGAACCCCAGGCGCCCGGATGCGGTGTCTGCGCGATACCGCCCTCAGGCAGTACCCGCAGGCTCTCTTTTTCCAGGCCGATCTTCGAGGCGGCCAGCGCCTCTTCGATGTCAGAAGAAGCCAGTAAAGCCAGGCGTTGTTGCAGTAACTGAGGCAAGGGATTTTTTCGTGTAGTTAATAAGCGTTTAATTATACTGAATATAGGGACTTATGGTTAGTTGATAGTTGATAGTTGATAGTTGATAGTTGGCAGTTGGCAGTTGGCAGTTGGCAGTTGGCAGTTGGCAGTTGGCAGTTGGCAGTAATTTTAAAATAGCTTTCAGTTTTTAACTGCAAACTGATGACTGCCAACTTAAAACTATCTTTGTATAACCCGATAACGAGGTTTACTGCTTTTCACCTCTTCCCTACTATTTTCCGCCAGCGGCACGATCCGGTATTCGAATTTACAGCCCATCGCCTGAGCCGCCCTTGCCATCATCTTCAGCGTCACTGCACCGCGAGACTCGTCTCGCTCCAGCATCGAGATTCTCGCCGCGCTCACCTGCATGCGGTCGGCCAGCTGAAAACCTTTTAAACCCTGTTTGATCCGCATGTTGCGAATCCGGTATAAATCACTCATAACTCACCATTATTAATATATAGATTAATTATTAATATATATATTAATAAAATAAAAAACGCAAGAAAAAACCAAATAAATCTATTTGGTTTAAAAAACTTATTTTCCGCAAATGAACGCAAATAAAAACTTTTTCGGCTTTAAAATATTTGCGTATATTTGCGGATAAAATATTAATCCAGCACGTGCGAAACCAGCCCATCGGCCAGTTTTGGCTCGAACCAGGTAGATTTTGGCGGCATCACTTCACCGGCATCGGCTACCGCCATCAGGGCTTCCATGCTGGTCGGATACAATGAAAACGCGATTGCCATCTCACCGCTATCAACACGCTTTTCCAGCTCACCCAGACCACGGATACCGCCGACAAAATCGATGCGGTTATCGGTGCGCGGATCAGAGACTCCCAGCACCGGCTCGATCAGGTTGTTCGCCAGCAGACTCACGTCTAGCGACGCCACCGGATCATCTGGCACCAGTTCAGGATTAATGTTCAGGCGATACCACTGACCGTCAAGATACATGCCGAACTCGGTCGCTTTGCCCGGTTTCACCGCGTCAGGCTCTTCGCTCACAGTAAAGGAGGCTTTTACTTTTTCCAGCACTTGGTCCTTGCTCAGACCGTTCAGGTCTTTGATGACACGGTTGTAATCCAGGATGTTCATCTGGTTGTGCGGATAGATCACGGACAGGAAGTAATCGCAGTTCTGATCACCATCACCACTCATCTCATGACTCTTCGCCACGCGCGAAGCAGACGCCGAACGGTGATGGCCATCGGCGATATAAATTGCATTCATGGCTTCAAAACCGGTGCTGATTTTTTCGATGGTTGCTTCGTCATCAATTTTCCAGAAGGTGTGCTGCACGCCGTCATCAGCCGTCACATCGACCAGTGGCGGCTGATGGGTGGTTTCTTCTAAAATCGCATCCATATCCGCCTGTGATTTGTAGGCCAGCAGAACCGGGCCGGTCTGTGCATTCAACGCCTCGATCTGGCGCACCCGGTCATCTTCTTTCGCCGGGCGGGTGAATTCGTGTTTGCGCACACGGTTGATATCGTAGTCAGCAACCGACGCCACTGCCACCAGACCCACCTGCGAATGACCATCCATGATCAAACGGTACACGTAGTAGCAAGGTTTTTCTTCACGCATCAAAATACCTTGCTGCAACATCTTCTGCATATTTTCAGCCGATTTGGCGTACACCGACGGATCGTAAGGGTCGGTGCCTTGCGGCAGATCGATCTCTGCTTTGGAAATATGCAGAAAACTCCAGGGACGACCCGCCGCACGCTCACGCGCCTCGGCAGAATTCAAAACATCGTAAGGTGGCGCAACGACTTCTTCAGCGCGCTCAGGCACCGGGCGTAGACCGGCAAAAGGTTTAATCAGGGGCATGCTTCTCTCGTGTGATTTGAACAACAATAATTTGGTGGAAGAATTATACAGCATCTTTTAAGCCGTAATACAGTGTACTGATTGCAAATTTCCAGCTAACGCCCGCCTTTTTCTTCATACCAACGCCAGCCACTGGTTGTTTATGGAGGTCAGCTGTGTTTGTATTGCTCGCGGCGCTACTCTCGTTTGGTCTGCCAGCTGAGAAAAAATCAAACAGTGAGATTCTATAGATGAATTGCATCATCAATGCCTGGGGAAAACATGAAGCCGAATTACGCGGTTTTTTAACACGCCAGTCCGGCAACCCCGTGCAGGCAGAAGATATATTACAGGAAACTTTTTTACGCGCTATCACCGAAGGTGCGAAATTCTGTTCATTAGAAAACCCTCGCGCATGGCTGTTTCGAGTGGCTCGCAACCAGTTTATCGATCAGTCCAGAAAAGCCGAATCAAAAAACGGCGAGATCCCTGATAACTTTCCCGATGACCTCGAAGAGATTCCCGCCATTAAAACACTGGACGCCTGTCTGCCAAAAGCACTGGCAGAATTAAATGAAGAAGACCGTGAGGCGATCGAACACTGCGACCTCGAAGGTATGTTGCAATCACAGTTTGCACAAGAAAAAGGCCTGACACTGGCCGGCGCAAAATCCCGCGTACAACGTGCACGCAAACGTCTCAAATCAGAACTGGTCGAACTGTGTAAGGTTAATTTTGATGAAGCCGGAAATGTCTGCTGTTTTACATCAAAAGGCAATGAATGTTGTTGATAGTGAGCGATCACATCTGAACATCAGAAAATCCAGCGCCATCTATAACACCCTGCCCGCAGGCACAACCTGAAGGCGCTCTCGGCAGGTGACCGTCCACTGAATAAATTTCAAAATCGACTGCATCCTTTTCCAGTCCAGATCGTCTCCTCTATATAAACAAGTTTTAGCCCGCAAGGCAGGGCGATTCCGCCTGCGGCTGTCTGTTGCACGAGGACGACCAGATGTTTGAAAATTTTGCCAGTCTACTGGTCTACCAGTGGCTAGAGATCGATCCGGCAAGCCACACCGGGGCGGCTGTACATTTTTTTGTGATGGACACGACAAAGATATTTTTTCTGTTGTTCATCATCATCTATATCATGGGGTTGCTGCGCGCCGTGCTCAGTCCTGAACGGGTACGTGAATACGTGCGCGGCAAACCAAAATGGCTGGCGAGGACGCTGGCGATCATCCTGGGCGCCGTCACCCCGTTTTGTTCGTGTTCATCGGTTCCGCTGTTTATCGGTTTTGTCGAAGCAGGTATTCCGCTGGGCGTGACTTTTTCATTTTTGATCGCCAGCCCGATGATCAACGAAGTAGCGGCGGTGATCCTCGTCGGCATACTCGGCTGGCAACTCGCCGCCCTGTATATCGGCGCCGGGCTCGTTGTTGCTTATGTCGGTGGCGTCGTCATGGAGCGTTTCAAACCTGAACAGTGGGTCGAAGATTATGTCTGGAAGATCCAGATGGGTGAGACGCAGGCGATCGCGACCGATAATTCTTTGTCCGGTCGTCACCGTTTCGCCATCAGCGAAGTCAAAGAGATCGTCGGTCGTATCTGGAAATGGGTGTTTGCCGGTGTCGCACTGGGCGCCCTGTTCCATGGTTACGTACCCGAAGCCTGGGTGGTCGAATACCTCGGCGGCAAAGATAACTGGTTTGCCGTTCCCGGCGCTGTGGTTCTCGGCGTACCTTTATATTCAAACGCTACCGGCGTCATCCCACTGGCCGAAGCCATGCTGGGCAAAGGTGTCGCCATCGGCACCACGCTGGCATTGATGATGAGCATCGCCGCGTTGTCACTACCGGAAATGATCATCCTGCGCAAAGTCATCCGCTGGCCCGCACTGGCAATCTACGCATCCGTACTGGCCGTTGCTTTCACGTTGGTCGGATGGATTTTTAACATCATCACCTAAGGTCTTATTCGAGGAACACAGTATGACAAAGCAGCCACAATTACATTCATCCATCGTCGCCATGATCTCACTGGCATCGGGTATCGCATCCAAACATCCTGACATGGGACTCTGCCAGCTCGAACGTTTACGCGAGGCAGGCATCCCCGAGCATCAGATAGATGCGGTGATAGAAATTGCGCGACACATCCGTGATGAAGCGACGCAAAAGGTGGATGCCGCCTTCAATGAAAAATCACGGATGGCCGCGACCGTTACCGAATCTGTCATCGAAGAAAGCTGTGCTTGCACAGCAACACCCGGTGGTCAGAGCTGTTGTTAACACGGCAAACAAAAAATATTGTCAAATTACCTGCGGAGTTATCATATGAAAAACATTAAAGTATTAGGCAGTGGTTGCGCAAACTGCAAAGCCACATTAAAACTCATTGATGAAACAGCAAAAAACGCTGGCATCGAAGTCGAACTCGAAAAAGTCGAAGACATCGGTGACATCATGTCCTACGGTGTAATGAGTACGCCGGGCGTCGTAATCGATGGCGCCGTCGTTCATGCCGGCGGCATCCCCGACCGAAAGACGGTTGAAGGCTGGCTGGCCAGTTAAAACCTGTACAGGCTGCCAGCTACAAATTCAGCAAAACAAAAAAACTCTCTGGTGATAGCCATGAAAAAATACTTATTAGCATTTTATTGCTCGGTTAAAGATGCGTGACCTGATCATCGCCGAGCCGGCTGTCACACAGATAAAACGCCTGGCGGTGCGTAAATCGGGCAGTGTTTATTTTGCAAATATTGAATTGAGCGTCACTGAAACCAATACCGTTAAAGCCCATCATCAGAATGATCGTCTCGTTGAAAACCTGCATAGAAATATCGATACCCTCGAATCGGTAACGATTCATTACGAACCTGCCCCCCCCCC
>SWCD01013130.1_pt2 | contig 10606 bp, 11 predicted proteins | sample 4693011 | NCBI WGS metagenome assembly SWCD01 (sample SAMN10267278, study PRJNA491770) | bioreactor metagenome | isolation source: DHS bioreactor inoculated with marine | place: Japan: Omine Ridge, Nankai Trough | reverse complement strand
AGAATATGTTGCGGATTTCTGTACAAGTAGAACACTCGCACAAGCAAATTCAATAACAAAACCCTATTACGGATCAGAGTATGTGTCAAATGATAAGGCTGAAGGTTGGAGACAAAAATCACCTCATAGCTTCATTCACATTTTAAATAATAATGGGAAGCTTGTTGCATCATTCGGAATTATTGCTATTGAACCTTCATTCTTCTCTCAATTCTTAAAAGGTAGATTAATTGATAATAAACTTGAACCTGATGATATTTTAGATGACTCGAGGACAAAAAACTCAAATGATCTTTACATAAGTGGTGTGGTTGTTCGCAATCCTGACAATAGAATTGGTAACAGAAGAGCAATCGTAATGGTATGGTCTATGCTAATGTACTTGAAACAAAATTTCGGTTTAAGAAAAGAAAGAGAAATTTACGCTCTGGCTGTAAGCCAATCAAGTGAAAATCTGTTAAAAAGAAGTGGCTTTAGTATTATTTCAGAAGCATCTGAACGGAAGGATAGCTTGAATCTATATCACCTACATTTTACACGGGAAAATTATGAATATATTTTAGATAGAATTGGAGATTATAGCAAATTCTGCAAGGTGAATTTTTAGTTCCAAAGGTCAAGCACATTTGCAATTAACGCTAGCAATAACACGACCCAAAATTGCGAAAGAGATTGCAAGTCTGCCGCAGACAGAAGAGAGCGCCCATTTCCTATTTTGAATCGGGATTGTAAATCAAACTCTGTCTGATTGATTACATGCTTTTCAACCCCAAAACCCAATTTCCAGAATTCCTGATTCATAAAATTATAAAATACGGGAGGCTAACCAATTCTGAAAATCAGCTAGTTATAAGTTTTTCTATCAAAACCCACTCCTTTTTCAAGTAGGGTAAAAACTATGGTTTTCCTTCCTTGATTGGCCTTTGTCTTTGAAGCAATTTTGAAGTAAAAAGCCATGAAAAAAATCTTATTAATCACAGTATTTGCCGTATTACTTTTGGCACCTTTCACATCCATAAAAGCACAAATTGAAATCCCAGCTTATAATGTAACATTGATAGGTTCAACAATTTCTTTTGAAGAGGATCATCCTCCACTACCCTTTTTGGCTGCTGAGGAAAGAAATGTTATCGTTATAGCTAATGATGATAACCCTTCAACTGCCTGGATAAATATCATTGTTTACAAACTGGATGCGTCAGTTGTTTATGGACCCTACACGGTGTATGAAGGGTCTGGTTTTGATATGGACATTGACGAAAACGAATGGGGAGTTGATATTACTTCATATTCAACTGGGGCAAAAGTTTCAGTTTGGATTGAATAGCAAAATAGTTTATTGACAAACTTATTTTTTGTTAACCTGAGGTTTAGCACGTATTTATTTGCTAAACCTTTTTTTGTTTCATATTTTCACTCAATAATTGAATGCTTAATTCAAATAGCTATATTTACTCAACGATCAACTAATATGATCCGTCCGGTTATGAAAAGAAGTTTTTATAAAAAGATGGTGTTTTTTGTTCTATTTTTCCTCGGATATGTATATTTTACATATTCAAGTGATAGTCTGCTTATTGATAATTACCTTTCAAAAGCGGAACGTTTTAAATATGTAAATAACGATTCTTCAATTTATTATTTAAAGAAAACTCTTTTATTAAGTGATAATCTGATAAATGAAAAAAAGAAGGTAGAGATATTATTCTCTTTGATTACGGCAACATTAAGAGCAAATGATCCGGTTTCAGCCATTAAATATTGCAATAAGTCAAAAGAAGTTTCACAAAGAATGGAACTTAGAGATGCGTTTGTTAAATCACGTATTTTTACTGGAAATGTTTACAGGAATGTGGGATTAATATCTGAAGCATTAGAAGTGTTCTTAGCTATAGAAGCTGAAAATAAGGGGAACTTAAAATTTTCGATTGATAATTATATAGACTTAAAATCATATATAGCATCATCCTACTATAGTATTAACGAAATAGCTAATTGTAAAAGTAATCTGATAGAAATGATTAATACGATTAGCAACCCGGAATTAAATCTCAAATTGGTCGGGTCTTATATTCTTTTATCTAATATTTCAACCCAGAGAGACTCCATGTACTTTTATCTTAATAAAGCCCAAGAAATATTAAAACACCACCCAAAAGCAAACTATGAGAAAGTTGTTGTTCTTATTAATAAGGCCCTTCTTGACAAAGCTTTAGGGAAGTTGTCTGAAAGCAAATCTCAATATATTCAGGCTATACATATCGCAAAGGAACAGGGCTATCGTTCTCACCTTTCCAGCCTATACAATAATTACGCTTATCAGTTAATGGTTGAAAACAATATAGACAGTGCTAAATGGGTGTTGACTGAAGGATTGATCATCGCAAGAGAAATTAAAGATTTAGACCTGGAGGCCTCCATTCTGGATTCCTACTCCGACTACTTTAAAGAGATTGGAAATTTCTCGCAAGCTCTTGAATATAAGGACAAGTCGGTTGCCAGGCGAAATGAATTCAAACGAAAACAACAGATTCAACAGTCTCTGTTTCTTTCAACGGTTTTTGAAACTGAGCAAAAGGAAAAGGAAATAATCGAACAGGAAAGTGAAATAAACCGCTTATGGGCATCGGTTTTTGGAAGTATTGCTCTTATCGTTCTGTTGATAACCGTTGTTGTTTATTACAGGCAAAAGTCAGCAGTTCGAAAAGCGAAATTGATAACGGTGGAGCGTGAGAAGTCGTTAGAAATTGCTGATGCACTGATTGAAGGTCAGGATACCGAAAGAAAACGATTGGCCATGGATTTGCATGATGGTTTAGGAGCCAGACTCGGTACTTTAAGGTTTAAAATTGACAATTTATTAAGTAAAGATAAATACCATAAGGAACTATCAAAAGATGTGGATGATATCGGCAACAACATCAGGGAACTTTCGCACCGCATGCTACCCACACAATTAGATGAACTAGGCCTCATTATATCGCTTAAAAATTTATTGGCTTCTATTAATGCTTCTGGTGTTTTCAATATGACACTTGAATCTAATATAGATGAAAGGCTTGACCCCAAAATTGAAACCCATTTGTACTACCTGATATATGAATTGGTTAATAATGCCATGAAGCATTCAGGTGGCAATGAAATCATGATTCAAATATATGATCACGATGATAGTATTAGCATTTCAGTTGAGGACAATGGTAAAGGCCTGCACCCTGACAAAATAAAATATGGCCTTGGATTGAAAAACATTAATCAAAGAGTTGCTTATCTTTGTGGTAATATTCATATTGATTCCCAAGTGGATGAGGGAAGCATATTTATGATTGAGTTACCAAAAAAACCCCATGATTAATATTTTCATCATTGATGATCACCCATTGTTTATTGAAGGTGTATCAGCAGCATTGAGAAAGGAAACAGAAAAGTTCAATATTGTTGGTACAGCAACTTCTGCCGATGAGGCTATGGAAAAACTCCAAAATTTGGATGTAGATGTTGTTTTACTGGATTTGCTGATGCCTGTTGTGAACGGTGTAAAGTGCTGCGGGTTGATTAAAAAGAAATACCCTGGCACAAAGGTTATCGCATTAACAGGAGAGCTTGATACAATTTTATTGTACGAAGTGTGGATGAATGATGCCGATGCTATTATCTTAAAATACTCTGGTAAAGAAGAATTATATAACACCATACATACTGTTATAGATGGTGAACGACAGGTTGGAAAGGGTGTTCCATTCTTTTTAAAGCCAGAATATGAAGACAGGCAAAAGAATTTACCACATCTGACTAATAGAGAAGAGCAGGTTTTAACCAAACTTGCACAAGGGTTATCACGTAAACAAACGAGTGATGCTTTATTTATCTCAACTGCATCAGTGAACTTTCATTGCAAGAATATCTATAAAAAGTTCGGTAAACATCACCTGAACGAAGTGATAGAAGAAGCCAGAAGATTAAGAATGCTCCCTTAATTCTGATGAAAACCTATCATAAATAGTAGGGTAAAAACAACCACCTCCCTATCTTGATTTAAATGTAATTAGCTTTTACTTTTACAGAATTAGTCTTTAATAGGAATTCAAATAAAATATGATGACGGATATATTTATTATTGATGACCATCCTTTGCTGATCGATGGAGTTATTTCTGCTTTCAAATACAAAAAAGATCAGGTGAATGTGGTTGGAAAAGCTTATTCCGCAAGTGAAGCGCTGGAGAAACTAAAGACCTCAACTGCAAAAGTTATTTTACTCGATCTTCTCATGCCCGAATTAAGCGGTGTTGAATTTTGTCTGATCATTAAACGAGAATTCCCTGATAAAAAGATTATAGCACTTACCGGTGAAACCGATCCTGCCCTTTTGTATAATGCCTGGATTAATGGTGTTGATGCCATATTAATGAAGCACTGCGGAAAGAAGGAAATCAAAGACACCATTAGAAAAGTGTTGGATGATAATAAGATCATTGGTAATAATGTGCCTCCTTTTTTTGCACAAACAGGTATTATAAAAGGCGGGTTGAAAATTACACTTACCAAAAGGGAACAACAAGTGCTGAGCACATTGGCGCAAACAGGAGATAGAAGATCTGCAGCAGAACAACTCCAGGTTACGAAACATTCAATTGATTTTCACTGTAGAAATATCTATAAGAAGTTTAACAAAAACAACCTGATAAGCGTGATTGAAGAAGCAAGAAAAATGAGAATAATTAGCTGATTTTTTCTTAATATAGTCTAACCTATAAAACAACCCGCGTTTATAAAAGTAATCTTTGAAATGAAAATAGTTATTTAAAATTATTCAACTATGCTTTTGTCCTTGCAGTAAGCATTGCCAATTAAAAACGGATCATAAACTTATTTTGAGTTACAAGGAAATATGTTAATTTCTTAGTGCAACACTTAACGAGGAATGGATTCTACTACTATATAAAGTAGTCAAATGCTACCATATACCTCACTTAGAGTATGTTATAGGCTAATATAGAATGCTTCCAATTGAAAAATAAAGTATGTTTGTAATATAGTTTCTAATCGATTTTGAATTTGAAAACACTTAAAATTTTTAGTCAGTGAATGTATGAAACCAGAATTAATCATTATTTATAAAAATTAATTATGTTTAAAACTCAGAAAAGCATAAATAAATTTGAATAAATCAATAATCTGAAATGAATAAGCGGTTAGACTTTCGAAATAATCTCAACTAGCATCAAAGAAAACAATTAGAATACAATTTATAACTTTAATTAATTCATATGGCAAGTAATTTAGAAACAAAGCTGACATCATACGGCGTGTTAATTGGTATATTGGCTTTGCTGGGTATGTTTATTGGTTTTTGGATTAACTATCCTAAGCCAATAAGTAAGGATGATCTAATAAAGATAACAGACAGATATGATCCAGTATTTAAAAATATTTTAATTAGAGATGCATATCAAATTTTAGCCGACATCCGTATTTCCGAAATAAAGAATCATCCTGAGCTAATTAATAAGATGAAAGAAATTGAAGTTTCGCTGGAATTAGTTGGTGCATTCAACGAACATAGAAATAAGGGTATTCAGGAAATATTTAATTTGATTTATGAGATAAATTCAAGTGACGATAAATTTGTACCTATAAATAAATTTTTGAGCAATGACATAACTTTAAGTTCTTATGCATTAACACCAACAGAACACAGTTATATATTATCCTATCAGGGTCTTTGTTACTTAATGAAAATGAGAAATGCAAAGACTCAGGAAGATTATATTAAATACTTGAGAAAAGCTTACAATAAGTTTGATAAATCGAAATCAATTGCTAATCGTATTTCAAATACTTGGAATGGAATGGGAATTTGCTTACTTGCAATGGCACATAAACAAGAAACTTTAGATTTAAACTTAATAGATCAGGCCCGTTTACATTTTAATAATGCCCTCTATTTAAATCGTTCAACGATGGGTTTGGCAACACAGATTAATAATGCTACTTACGCTTCTCTAGTTGCTTCATTTTATGCAACTTTTAAGATTACCTACAATAATGAAGGATTTAAGCAACTGAAAATAATATGTGATAAAAAAGCAATAAATAGTTCCATACAAGATCTTCGTAAAGCAATTGAAATGTTTAAGTCAGCGCTATTGTACGACCCAAAATCAATAGCGATTACCCTTTCTCTAGCTGAATCATATTGTATGTTGGCTCTTTGTGATGAAGGAAGAGACTGCAAAGAAGGTGAAAGAATAGTTATAAAACCAGATAATCAATATATACTTGAAGCAATGAAACTATTCAGGGAGGCAAAGGAAAAGGGATATACCGAATGGGAATACTTATTTTCAAGGTATTGGGTTTCAAATTCTGTTTTTAGGTTGGAAGATTACAGTAAAGAACTTTCGGAATATTTGTAGTTATTGATTATTATAAATTTGTGACTAAACTGTATTTATTGAAATAACATTTTTGATATTTTATCCTAATTGATATTTTAGATTGACTAACTAGAGATATTAATTGATTAAAATTTGTTTGAAGACATACAATAACAAGAAAATAATGCAAGAAATTTAGCATTTAAGCATTCTGTGATGCCTAAAACTATAAATTAGAACTATATAAGCAATATAAAGTCCAACAAAAAAGAATAATATATGGGTGACAAATATGAATGGTTGATAAAGAAAACGCCACGTTCAGTTGACCAATTAAGGCTTTGGCCTGAGAACCCAAGATTAAATCCTGAAGAAATACATTTAACATTACGCGATTTTGTTGAGGATTTAACTGAAGACAATGCTGATAGAATTGATTTCTACGCTTTAGTTAATTCAATTGTGGTTGATGGATTCGTTCCAGCTGATCCAATTGTGGTCTGGAAAAATTTAGAAAATGATAAATTTTATGTAGCTGAAGGAAACAGAAGAGTGATTGCCTTAAAATTGCTACGTGAACCTGACAAAGCACCAAAGTCAATTAGAAGTTTTATTAGAAAAGCTTCAATAAAAATGAATTTGACAGAAATTGAAAAAATCCCAGTAAATGTTGCACCAACATTTGAGGATGCTGAGTGGTATATTAATCAAAGAAATAGTTCATCCTCACTCCAACGAAAATGGTCAAGAGTTCAGCAGCAAAGGTGGATTTCAACCCTCTATGAAAAGCATAATGGTGATTTAGAAAAATTATTAGCAATAACTAAGCTCACCAGAAGTGATTTAGAAGGTTTTCTCAGGATCCTAATAATCAAGGACTTTGTTAAATTACCAAAAGTAAAAGAAAAGTTGAATGAAAAAGAATTTGAAATTGCCAATTCTTATCGATTTCCAATAACAATACTAGAACGATTCTTCAATTTTGTCGATGTACGCGAAAAATGGGGCATTGAATTTGATGGAATAAAGGTTAATATTTTATCAAATAAAGAAAGTTTTTACACAGCATTTGCAGAGTTGATTAAGCGCATCATAAATAAAAGTGATGATAATATCAATACTCGATTTAATAAAGAGCATCTAGACACAATCATTGATAGTTTACCAACCGTCATTTTTGATACTACTGAAGACAGTGATGAAAATGAGGATAAAACAAATGAATCTAAAAATGGAGAAAATGATGACTCAATCAATAAAGACAAGAAAGCTAACGAAAAAATGGAAGATGAGGGTAATTCTATTCCACCATCTACGCATTTAAAAGGGAATCCAAACAGAAATAGAATTGTGCTTCCAATCTATAATTTAAATACAGATAGTTTTAGATTATTAGGTGTCTTTAATGAGTTTAAGAGTATCCCAATATCAAGATACCCAAACAATATTGCATCCTCATTAAGGGTTTTCCTAGATTTAGCTATATTTAAGTATATTGAAACAGAAGGGCTTGAAAGAGTAATTTGTGCTCAATATAAAGATGAATTAAGGCATATTTCACTAAAAAAACGCCTTGAATATTTAAAAACCAATAACTTGACTGGAAAATCTCAAACTATAGTTAATAGATTAATTAACCCCAGTCAACAATATTCATTAGATGTACTTAATGGTTATATACACAACCAAGATTCACATTATATGAACAAACAGTTCTTAAATGGATTTTGGGACTTTTTATTTCCGTTATTTGAGGTATTATTAGACATAAGAGAGGACAAATGATTTATTCCCCATTAAGATACCCTGGCGGAAAAAATAAATTATCTGCTTTCATTGCAAAAATTTGCATTGATAACAAAATAGATGGACATTACGTTGAACCATATTCAGGTGGGGCGTCAGTTGCCTTGTTTTTATTATTGGAAGGCTTTGTCAAGAAAATAACAATAAATGATAAGGATCGTTCCATTTATGCATTTTGGTATTCCGTTCTCCACAAAACGAATCAGCTTTGTGAATTAATTGAAAATGTTGAAGTCACTGTAGATGAATGGCAGAAACAAAGAGAAATTCAAAATAATAAGGAAAAAGCAGATATATTAGAATTAGGGTTTTCGACATTTTTCCTGAATAGAACAAATCGTTCGGGAATTATTAAAGCTGGAATAATGGGAGGGGTTGAACAAAATGGTGAGTTTTTAATTGACTGTCGGTTCAATAAACCTGAATTAATTGGAAGGATTAGGCGGATTGCTTCAAGAAGAAAAGATATCAGGTTATTTAAGAAAGATGCTATAAAACTCATAGATAAAATACAAAAAGAGTCTCTTGATGAAAATATAATCTTCTATTTTGACCCGCCTTATTATTTGAAGGCTAGTTCCCTTTACATGAATCATTATAAAGCTGGCAGCCATAAAGAGGTTAGTGAGGCAATAAAAAAGATTTCTAATATAAAATGGATTATCTCGTATGACAACGTCCCCGAAATCCAGAATCTATATTCGGGCTTTCCAAAAAAGGAATACTCATTTAAACATACAGCTTATAGTGTTAGGATCGGAAAAGAAATATTACTCTTTAGTAAAAAACTAAAACAGCCTGAAATTAAAAACTGGAATCCGTTATATTTCAAAAAAGAAAAAGATACTGCTAATATTGTGTACAAATCACGGTAAATATTTTCTTATGAATTGAATAGGTTAAATAAAAGAGCATACCGGAAAAATGTATTTACAAGAATTGGGATTTCCTTTTTATTGGTAGGGTTTCTGTTTCAGATAACTGCGAATTTCAATTCGTATTGAATAGTAGCTAAAAATAGAGAAGCATACACAGATTGATGCAATAATAATTGCAATAGCTCTATCTAATGCATGCGAATAAAAATAAAAGGTCTAAGATAAAATCTTGAACTAGTTTTTTGTTGACATATTTGCACCAGATGGGGGACTACTTTTTTTTCAAGATGTTGGGTTTCAAACTCTGTTTTTAGGTTGGAAAACTTCAGTAAAGAACTTTCGGAATATTTGTAACGATGAATTAATATTGATTATCATCTAAGCTTTATACTAAATTATTTCGCTTTGGTTTGAAGGCTTACATATCACATCTCTAAATGCGTCTTCAAAACTCATAAAGCTTCCTATACTAATATCTTTATAGGCCTTGTAAACATCTATATAAAGCTGAAATTTGTCAACAATAAACTGAGCATTCAAGTTTATCTGTTCAATATTTTTCTTCAGCTTGCGAATGTCAGGTTCATCTGATTTGTTTGAATTTAATAAAGAGATGATGTAATGAGAGGTTTTTAAAATATTTCCATAAGCTGAACGTATTTTTTCAGAATCTTTTATCGAAAACTTTGTACTTTCAACTAATCCTAGAATCTCAGGGAACCTTGAATTCAATTCATCAGTTAACTGTAGCACATTTTTTTTTGAAACTAAATTGATAATCGAGTGGACTGTAATGGACTTATTAATATCAACTTCCTTTTCTAGACCAAACAGTTGATAAAATTGCTTGTAATAATTGTCAAGTAGTGTTCCTGAACTCATTCTTATCATTTAATAATGTCCTTATGGTTTAGTATTATCACGATCACTGTGCCAATACTGATTGTTTTATGAAAATTTTAAAAATCCAGCCTGTAAATTCAGTCGGTAATGCGTATAAAGTAGACATACTGCAAAGTTATCCAAAATTGTAATGTTATCGTTGTGGCCGTTACAAAAGTAGTTGTTGTTTCCGGCTTGTATTTCGCTTCCCATAAACCGCATGCCAAAGGGGTAGTAGTGATTTTCCTGTAAAGTTAGAATATTTCATAATCCTAATTCATTACGAACGCTGGAATAAGAAACCCAGCTTGGGAAGTTTTTACATTAAAAAGATTTACCATCAATTCTCTGGTATTGCATTAAGAATCGAATCTCTAAGCTCTATTTTTTTATTTACATTCATTAATCCGTCCGCAACTTTGTTCAAATCAATTCCGTCATTAATTGGTTGACTTATCATATAAAGAATATAATCTAACTGAAACTTATATCTGGATAATAGGTCAATAGTTAATTCAGGCTCCTTTTCAAGTAATAGAAATAATACTGCATTACTAAATTGAGAAAACTCCGCATGACTTTTACATTTATCATCAATTGTACACAAAAACATTATAACCTTGGTTGTATCTACCGTACTTTCGTTTTTTAGATTCATTTT
>SWCD01022037.1_pt3 | contig 10613 bp, 8 predicted proteins | sample 4693011 | NCBI WGS metagenome assembly SWCD01 (sample SAMN10267278, study PRJNA491770) | bioreactor metagenome | isolation source: DHS bioreactor inoculated with marine | place: Japan: Omine Ridge, Nankai Trough | reverse complement strand
GTGTCACCAGTGCCCTTCGATGTGCTCCACCGGGCCGTCGACAAAGGACCGGGGTCGCCCCACCTGGCGCCGGCTCCCGATGCCATGGCCTCGGCCAACCGCATGGCCATGGCGCTGGCGATTGCGCCGGTGGCCGGGGTCGCAGGGGCCGTGGCCCGGTTCCTCAGCCTGGGCAAAACCAGTGAAAACGGAAAGGGAGGGCCCAATGATCGCTAAACCGAATCCCATTCTGAGGCTGCTGTATGGCACGGCCGCCGTAACGGCGCTCTTTACCGGCTTCGGCAATATGCCCCTGTGGGGGCGCTATTATGTCGCCGATGTGCCGGGTTTAGGATGGTCAGGAGATTTTTTCATCAACGTCAACGTCCACATCATTGCCGGCAGCCTGCTTATGGGCATTGGTGTCTATACCATCACCACCGCCCTCATGACACGACGATTCCAGGACAGCCGGATGACGCTTTCCGGCAGGGTCCGTTTTTTTTTAATGGCATTGGCCCTGGCCACGGGCATCCTCATGGTTGTAAAAAATCTGCCGGGCATTCACTTCCCGATGACAATGTTGATGGTTTTCAATTTTGCCCACATGGCTGCCGCCATGCTGTTCATGATTGCCGCCGTGGCTGCCATTATTTTCAGGCGTCCCTGGAGACGGGTCCGCTGAACCGAAATCCAATCGGATTCGTATATGGCTGACTGCACCTGGCCTGAAAATTGGATTGTGGATATCGCCAGCCCCGTGCCGCCCGTCTATTCACAGGATGGCTTTCCCTTGCTTTTTCAGTAATTCTCGTTACAATTACCCATCTTCTTTTTGCGGTAATACACGGCACGTTATCCGCTTTGCGGGTCCTGCCGCCCTTTGAACCCGCGCCAGGAAATAAGCTATGAAAAAAATGCATGTACGTGTCGTTTTACTATTGTTGTTGGCCCTGACCGTGTCCGCAATCGTCCTGGCTGCCGGCAGCCCACCGGCCGACATGCCGGTCTTCCCGCCCAGCCTGGATGGCTATGGGGATACGGGTATGGACAGCATTATCGGCACCTGGGCAACCGCATCCGGCATGAGCCATTCAACCTGATCGCATCTCTCATATTTTTGTGCGCCATCATCCACACCTTTCTCACCGGCCGTTTCATGGTCATTGCCCACCGGTGGGCCCATGATCACGAAGAGAAGATCAAGAATGGACTGGCCCCCCGGGATTCGGTGCACCACGGCGCTGAAGTCTTCCATTTCCTCGGAGAAGTCGAGGCGGTATTCGGCATCTGGGCGGCGGCCCTGTTGGCGGCCATCGTATTGTTTTTCGGCTGGCCCACGGCCAAAAGTTACATCCTATACAAAGTGAATTTTACGGAACCCATGTTTGTCGTCGTGATCATGACACTGGCGGCCACACGGCCGATTCTGCAGGTCACCGAACGATTCATGTGGAGAATCGCCAGACTGTTAGGCGGTACACTCACTGCCTGGTGGTGGACAATCTTGACCGTCGGCCCCATCCTTGGCTCTTTCATCACCGAACCGGCGGCCATGACCATTGCCGCCATGCTGCTGGCCGACAAGTTTTATGCGCTGGCACCTTCCGGCAAATTCAAGTACGCCACGCTGGGACTGCTTTTCGTCAATATTTCGGTGGGCGGCACCCTGACCAGCTATGCGGCACCACCGGTACTCATGGTGGCCGCACCATGGGAATGGGACACACTGTTCATGCTGACCCATTTCGGCTGGAAAGCGGTGCTGGGTATCCTTGTGGCCAACCTATGCTATTTTCTCATCTTTCGCAGCGAATTGAAGGCGCTGCAAAAAAGCTTTGCCATGAATAGCCTCAAGGACGAAATCCAGCAGCGCTACCTCAAGCGGGCGGATGTGGAAGATATGATGGACCAGTGCATCGAAAAACTCGACGATCGCTTCCATTTTGTAGACACCTTCTCCGAACAGTTGAAGGAAGCCGGCCAGGAACTCACCCGACGCCTTGGTGAGAGAGCATTGGCCGATCTGAAAAGCAAGGGCGTCGATCCGGATCTGGCCAAACGGGCGTTTGAAGAACGCAACAAAGAGATCCAGCTTCGCCGCATGCGCCGTGCCATGCCCGGTCTGCTTCCGCCGGAGGAGCGCCCGCAGTTTTTGGATCCGGACTGGGATCACCGGGATGATCCGGTACCGCTGTGGGTCACCCTGGTGCATATCGCATTCATGGGGTGGACCATCATCAATGCCCACTATCCCCCCTTTTTCATTCCGGGCCTGCTATTTTTTCTTGGGTTTGCCCAGGTGAGTTCGCCCTATCAGAACCGGCTCAACCTGAAACCGGCCCTTCTGGTGGGATTTTTCCTCGGCGGCCTGGTGATTCACGGGGGCCTCCAGGGCTGGTGGATCGAACCGGTCCTGGGCAATCTGAACGAGATTCCCTTGATGCTGGGATCCACGATTCTTACCGCATTCAACGACAACGCGGCCATCACCTTCCTGAGCACGTTGGTGCCCAATTTTTCAGATGGCATGAAATACTCGGTGGTCGCCGGGGCCGTTGCCGGCGGCGGATTGACCATCATTGCCAATGCACCCAACCCCGCCGGGTTGAGCATCCTCAAATCCTTTTTCGGCGAGGAAGTGTCGCCCGTCAGCATTTTACTGGCCGCCGCCCTGCCGACAGCCATTTTATGGTTGTCGTTTCTTGTTTTATAACGGGTAAAAAATCCATTGGATGTTCTCGGAACAGGTCAGAGGCGGGTGGTGGAATGTGGCCTTGTCTCCGCCTTCGATTAAGCTCGCAGCATGTCCTTCAGGCGTCAGGCAGGAGATAGGCCTGGGACAATGTTACCGTTGCTAACTTTTTTTTAAAATTATGTGACAACGCGTCTTAATCCGTGTATTTTTTATCGTTTTCCATTGAGAACAAAATCCGTTGACACCCCTTGTTGCCCAACGGACAAAATGCTTTTTAAAAAATCCATCGATGGAGGAGAACCCATGGCCTATCGGTACGATCACCCGAACAATCTTGTTTCCCTGATTGAAGACAGCGTCGCCAAGTTTCCTGAAAACCCGTTGTTCGGGACCAAGAATGAAGCAGGTGACTACGAGTGGGTGACTTACGGGCAAGTGGGTCGCCGGGTGGACCATCTCCGGGCCGGCCTGACCCGCATGGGTATTAAAAAAGGAGATGCCGTGGGCATCATCGCCGACAACCGGACCGAATGGGCGATACTTGCATTTGCCGCCTATGGCCTGGGGGCCCGCTATATCCCCATGTACGAAAAAGAACTGCCCCGGATATGGCAATACATCATCAATGACGGTGGCGTGAAAGTGCTTTTCGTTGCCACGCCCGATATCCTGGAACAGGTCAACGGATTTAAAAATGAAGCACCGAAGCTGGAGAAGGTGCTGCGCATCAATGGCCGGGGTGAGGACACCATGCAGGAACTGGAGCGCATCGGCCAGTCCCATCCGGTTCCCGCCATTCACCCCGAGCCCCAGGATATCGCCGTGCTGATCTATACCTCCGGAACGACGGGGGATCCCAAGGGGGTGCTGCTGTCCCACGGCAACTTTACCACCAATTTCCAGGCCGGAGGGGCGCTTTTCCCGGATCTGGGCCCCGGTAGCCGCAGCCTGTGCATCCTCCCCTGGGCTCACTCCTTCGGCCAGACGGCGGAACTGTATAATCTAATCCAGTTCGGGGGATCCATGGGTTTCATGGAAGATGTGACCACCCTTGCCGAAGACTTGGAAAAGGTGCGTCCGACGCTCCTGGTCGCGGTTCCCCGGGTGTTCAACAAGATCTATGATGGCCTGTGGGCCAAGATGAACGACAGCGGCGGATTGGCCAGGGCGCTCTTTACCATGGGCGTCGAAAGCGCCAGAAAACGTCGGGAACTGGCGGAAACAGGGAGATCCAGCTTCCTGATCAACCTGAAATTCAAGTTGGCCGATCGGATCGTTTTCCAGAAAATCCGGAACCGCTTCGGCGGCCGGCTGACCACCGCCATTACCGGCAGCGCCACCATGAACGTGGAGATCGGCCATTTTTTCAGCGACATGGGCATCCCCGTGTACGACTGCTACGGCCTGACCGAAACCACACCGGCCGTGACCATGAACTGCCCGGCGGCCCACCGTCCGGGAAGTGTGGGGCGGCCCATCGACCAGGTGACCGTGGAAATTGACCGGCTGTTTACCGATGAAGGCGCCGACGATGGGGAGATTGTTGTCCATGGCCCCAACGTGATGCAGGGCTACAACAACAAACCTGACGCCACCCGGGAGGTGATGACCACCGATGGGGGCTTTCGGACCGGCGATCGGGGCCGGCTGGACGAGGACGGTTTTTTGTTCATCACCGGCCGCATCAAGGAGCAGTATAAGCTGGAAAACGGCAAGTACGTATTCCCGGCGACCATCGAAGAAGAGATCAAGCTGATGCCGTTGGTGGAAAATGCCATGGTGTATGGTGAGGGGCGGCCCTACAACGTCTGCATGATCGTGCCTGATTTCGTGGTGCTGGGCAAATACGCCAGGGAACACCAGCTGGCCGAAGGCCCCGCACAATTGGTCGCCGACAGGGACATACAGAACATGATTGCCCACGAGATTACCGCATTCCTCAAAGGCAAATTCGGCAAATATGAAATCCCCAAAAAGTTCCTGTTCGTCAAAGAGAACTTTTCCCTGGAGAACGGCACCCTCACCCAGACCATGAAGCTCAAGCGGCGCAGCGTGCTGGGGCAGTACCAGAATCAACTGGACGCCCTCTACGCTTGAGAAGACGAAAATGCAATCATCCGGTTCCTTTTTTCGACATGACACACCCTTGACACCCTATCGGCCCATATTCTAAATTGGGCTGAGCGCATGGCGATTGCCTGCCTGCCAGAGGCATTGGGGCCAATTTTCTGAGGCAGGCGCGCAGTTGTCCACAGGCTCCCGATTTCCGGAAGTTCCGCGGGCTATCCATCGAATCATCGGTTCCGCCCGGCAGCATCCCGAACCTTGACCACGAATCCCGTCGTTGTTGGCTGTGATCCATCCGTTTGGCGATAAAGGGTGTTGGCCGATTGGATCTCAAACTATCATGGAGAAGGCAATGACCAAATGGCTGCGAACGTTCGAACACATGATCATCCGGTCTCTCATTTACATGATGGCCCTCATCATTCTTATTTCAACGATCGAACTGGGATATCTGCTTGTCAAGGACATTGTCAGCCCGCCGGTTTTTTTCCTTGAAATCGACGAATTGCTGGAGCTCTTCGGATTTTTTCTCCTCATCATCATCGGAATCGAATTGCTGGAAACGATCAAGGCCTACCTGCAGGACAAAGTGGTTCACTCCGAGATCGTATTGGAAGTGGCGCTTATTGCCATCGCACGCAAAGTGATAATATTGGACCTTAAGGAATATGACAGCGTCGTCATCCTCGGCATTGCCGCATTGATCATAACGATTTCCATGTCCTACTATATTGTGCGACGCAAGCTGAGAATCGATCTGTCCGATGATCTCGATCAGAAACCGAAAACACCCTGAGAAATCGCAGCCTAAATCAATCGAGGGTCCGGACGAAAGGCATTGGCATTGAAAAAATCCTGGAAAAAGAGAATGATCCTCTCAACGATCGCCCTTGCAGCGATCGGGTTGATGGTTGTCCTGCTCAAGCTTATTTTTGTCGATTTCGTGGTCGATTTCTGGTGGTTCCAGTCGCAGGGAATGACGGTTTACTTCCTCATGCGGTTGGTTTACCGCTACCTCGTATTTGCCTTTTTTGCCGCGATTTTTTTCGGGATCTTTTATGTTAATTTCTGGTTTGCATCGCGTGTTGTCGGTGTTGCCGAAAAATCCACGGACAAGAATGAAAGAAACCTGGTCACAACCCTGCACAACGGATTGCGGCGCATGTACCTCCCCCTCTCCCTTCTGATGGCGTTGCCCATCGCCGCGCCCATGTATGCCCACTGGGAAAAGGCCCTGCTGTTTCTTTTCGGCGGTGCCAGCGGGGCGACCGACCCGCTGCTGGGCAAGGATATCAGTTTTTATCTGCTTTCCCTGCCCATTTACACCCTGATCCAGAAAGAGGTACTGGTGGCCTTCGTCATCTTGCTGATTGGCGTGATGTTTCTCTACTGGTATGAAAGTCGCCTGTTGGCCATTCAGGATCAAACCCTGCCTCGCAGGGCCCGCGTGCACGTCAGCGCACTGGCTTTGGCAGCAGTGGCCATTGTCGGCTGGGGGTTCCTGCTTGAACGATACCAGCTGCTTTACGAAACGGTCAATCTGCCCATCTTTTTTGGCCCCGGTTATGTGGAGATGAAGATCATCATGCCGATGATCTGGTTGTCTGTGATTTTCCTGGCGGCGACCGGCATATCACTGGTGGTTAGTGTAAACCGCAAGGCGGGGTGGAAAGTCCCCCTGGTTTTAGGCCTGCTGTTCATCATCTCATTCATGGGAAAAAACGCCGATTTTTTCAACGACCTGGTGCGTAAGTATATCGTCGCACCCAATCAGATTGCCCGCGAACGGCCGTATATCGATGCCAACATCCGGTCGACACTGGCCGCCTATGGACTCGATGCTGTCCAGACCCAGGATTTCAAGACCCAATTGAAACCCACCTTTGACGCCAAAGATCCGGCACTGGTGCGCCGCCTGCAGAATATTCCCGTCTGGGACCGCGAGATGCTGGGCGGTGTCTACGAGGAGCTCCAGGGCATCCGGACCTATTATTCGTTTCCGACCATTGACGTGGATCGCTACAGCGTCGAAGGCAGCTACCGTCAGGTATATTTAGGCGCCAGGGAGATCCAGTTTTCCAAATTGCCCGAATCCGCACAGAACTGGATCAACCTCCACCTGCAATACACCCACGGTCAGGGGGTGGTGATGATACCGGCCGCCCAGGCCGGTGACGAATTCATGACCTGGTTTATCAAGGATATACCACCCCGCTCCGAATACGGGTTGTCCATCAACCGGTCATCGATCTATTACGGGCTCGAGGACAAGCCTTACGCGATCGTCCCCAATGATGCCGGAGAAATCGGCTCCCCGGTCGGCGATGATGAGGCCATCGTCCATTACGACGGCAATGGCGGAGTCCCCGCCAATTCACTGTGGCGCAAGTTGCTGTTGTCCATGCACTTCAAGGACCGCAACATCTTTTTTACAGCCAAGACCAACAATCGCAGCCGCCTGCTCTTCCGACGCAACATCCTGGATCGGATAACGCACATCACCCCTTTTTTAAAACTCGACGAGGATCCTTACGTCGTCTCAACGACCGATGGCCTGTTCTGGATTCAGGACGCATATACGACCGCCGACAATTATCCCCTGGCACCGGCGGTCGAGGGAGGGTTCAACTACATCCGCAACGCGGTAAAAGTTGTCGTGGACGCCTACCACGGAAAGGTCACCTACTACGTATCCGACAGCACGGATCCGATCATCAACGCCTATCGCCGCATGTATCCCGGTGCTTTCCGTCCGCTGGCAGAGATGCCCGCGAACCTTCAAAAACACATTCGCTATCCCCGGGATATTTTTTTGACCCAGGTCGCCATTTATGCCAAGTACCATCAGCAGGATCCAGAACGATTCTATCGGCAGGAGGATATCTGGGAATTTTCGAAAGTGCCCCAGGGCCGGGATCTGGTTCCGGCCAACCCCTACTACCTGACCCTTGATCTGATTGAACCGGGCAAAGATGATTTTCTGCTCTTCATGCCCATGGCGCCATTTGGCCGCGACAACCTCCGGGCACTGATCATCGCCGGCAGCGACGGCGACAACTACGGCAAAATATTCGCTTACCGTTTCCCGCGGGACCAGCAGATTTACGGTCCTGCCCAGGTCCACTCCCTGGTCAACCAGGACATTGTCATTTCCGAACAGTTTACCCTCTGGGATCAGGAAGGCTCGGAGGTACTCTTAGGCAAGATGATCATCGAACCCACGGGCGGTTCGCTGCTTTACATCCAGCCGGTCTACCTCCAGGAGGAGGGTGCCTTGAAAATCCCGCAGCTGAAACGATTGATCATGGCATTGGACGATGCTGTTGTCATGGCGCCCAGTCTGGAGGAAGCTGCGGTGATGCTGGAGGCGGAGCTGGCCCGCAAATCGGTGCGCAGGGATCGCAATTCCAGAACACGGCCACCTGTCGAGATGGACAACCGTTCGCCGGCCGACGCCGAACCAACACCGGCGACGCCCGACAAAAACGCCCCCGGCGGTCCGCCTTCGGACAGCCCGAAGCCGGGTGACACTCCGCGTTCCTGAGGGTTTGCCGAGCTGTCTATCCCAGCTTCGGGCACGGCCATGGCAGCTATCAAGTCTTCCCATGATCCTGAAATTCTTGACATCCATCGAAAAAAGCCCCACAATTCGTCAAGACCGATCGCAGGATTGGTCCTCCTTGCCAACCTGCTTTGAGGCATTCAACTGTCACTCACTATCGTTTCAGTGCCGCTGCGGTACTGGATTCATCCTTCACTGAGCGGACATCGACCAGATCGAGACGGGCATGTACCTCTCGGTGCCCATGCCCACCAGCATACCGGCGTCGCTTTGGCAGCCGCGCCACCCAAGGAGGTGTAAAGCATGATTAAGCGAATCCTGGTTGGATTAGGCGGTACCCCCTTCACCGCGGTGAGCACGCAATGCGCCACAGAATTGGCCCGCCTGCACGACGCTCAGACCACTGGCGTAACGGTTGTGGATCTCAGCAAGTTGGGCAAGGTGGGCCCCGTGCCCGCGGGAGCGGGCATTTATGCCAAACGCATGCGCGAACGTCAAGCTCGCGTGACGCGGGAGGGGATCGAAGCGGCCATCGAGGCCTTCAAAAGCCATTGCAGTACACAACAGGTGGTTTGCCGGCGCATCGAATACGAACAAAAGGACCCGTTCACGGCCATGATCGCCGAAGCCCGTTACAACGATTTGACGATCTTTGGTCTGCGCAGTATCTTCGATTATGGGTTCACCAGCGACCCGGACAAAGCCATTGTCAAGCTGGTTACTCAGGGGGTCAGACCGATTCTGGCGGTAGCCGAAAATTTTCGACCGATCAAAAAGGCCTTGATCGCTTACAGCGGTTCCATGGAATCGGCCAAAGCCATTCGCCATTTCCTGCACTTAAAACCGTGGCCCGACGTCAAGCTGCACATCGTGCATTTCAATGAGGGCGGCGACAAGGAGCCCTTTTTGGTCAAAGACGCAGCGGATTTTTGCGATGCTCACGGTTTTGAGGTGCAAACCGATATGCTTGACGGCCAGGCGCGCTCCGACCTGCTGCCCTTTGCCAAAGAGGTGGACGCCGATCTGATCGTGATGGGCAACAGCGTGCATAAAACCTTGCTCAAGCAGTTGCTCGGTGACACGGTATTGGAAACCATCAAGGCGGCCGATCGGCCGCTGTTTCTCTCCCAATAGCCTGCTCATGCGACAATCCAACGATTCAGCCCATGCTGCCGGTTATAGTCGCATTGGTCTCATGTCCACGGCCCTTCCACTGCTCCTGTTTGCGGGATTGTGCACCCTGTGGCCGCAGGTGGCGCGGGGCGGGGTCTATGCCGTTCAGTGGCCTTGGATGCCCAGCCTGGACATCGTGCTGCACTTCCGCCTGGACGGCCTCAGCCTCCTGTTTGGCCTGATCGTCACCGGGATCGGCTTCCTGGTGACCCTTTTCGCCGCCAGCTACATGGCCGGACATCCACACACCGGCCGCTTCTTCGTCTACCTGCACACCTTTATGCTGGCCATGCTGGGTATCGTCATGGCGGACAACTTGCTGCTGTTGTTCGTCTTCTGGGAGATTACCACCATCTTCTCCTATCTGCTGATCGGTTTCGACCACGAATCCGCTACAACCCGCGACAACGCCAAACAGGCCCTTTTGATTACGGGCGCCGGCGGCCTATCCTTGTTGGTAGGCATTTTACTGATAAAAACGGCCGGCGGCTCGCTTACCCTCAGCCAGTGGGTGGCGTCTGACCATCACATCCGGCAGCATCCGCTCTACCTGGCCATTTTCACGACCATTCTGCTGGGGGCCATGACCAAGTCCGCCCAGGTGCCGTTCCATTTCTGGCTGCCCAATGCCATGTGTGCCCCCACGCCCATCAGCGCATTTTTGCACGCCGCAACCATGGTCAAGGCCGGTATATACCTCTTGATGCGCATGCATCCCTTGTTGGGCGGTACGCCGGAGTGGATGGGCAGCCTGGTCGTGATCGGCGGCATCACGGCCATATGGGGGGCCGTTCAAGCCTTGAGCCCTTCGGACCTCAAGCGCATGCTGGCCTATACGACCATTATGGGCCTGGGCATGCTAACCATGTTTTTAGGTGGCAACAATACGGCCTCGCTGACCGCCGCAACCACCTTTCTACTGGTCCATGCCCTTTACAAGGCCGCCTTGTTTCTGGCCGTGGGCAGCATCGACCACCAAGCCGGCACGCGTCGGCTCGAGCGGCTGGGCGGTCTCTGGCGCGCCATGCCGCTGACCGCTCTGGCCGTGGCCACCGCCACCATGTCCATGGCCGGCTTTCCGCTTTTTTTCGGTTTCATCGGCAAGGAGATCATGTATCAGGGTGCGCTGACCGA
>SWCD01007308.1_pt1 | contig 10623 bp, 9 predicted proteins | sample 4693011 | NCBI WGS metagenome assembly SWCD01 (sample SAMN10267278, study PRJNA491770) | bioreactor metagenome | isolation source: DHS bioreactor inoculated with marine | place: Japan: Omine Ridge, Nankai Trough | reverse complement strand
ATCCTGTTGGACAACATCAATGTCGGCTCAGTTCTCTCTGATAATGCAGGGAAATTCGTGCAGTTCCTTGATCTTCCTACCAGCACCGCGCCGCGTGTCCTCTCACTCAGAATGCGCTCTGAACCGTCAGGGCAAGAACTGGCGTCCCAAGACGAAATCATCATCGCGCCCACACCCGTTGATCTTGCTGACGCACCGGTGCCCGCCGAAGTGCCGCTCGTAAGCTCCGAGGCGCAAGCAGTTGCAAAGGAAGGGAAATCTCCTGACCAAGCGACCGCGGCGCAAGATGTAACACAACCTAGCCAAACCGTTCTCTTGACCGATGACTCTGGCGTGCGCGTCTTGCAAGCCCCCTCGGTGGATCGCGCGCCGGACGTTATGTCAAATGTCGCGCTCGATGCGATCACCTATTCTCCCGACGGTGATGTCGAGCTTTCGGGCCGGGCACAAGGCACTGGATTCGTTCGCATTTATCTCGATAATGATCCGATTGTGACCTCCCCCGTTTCCCCGTCCGGGGATTGGACCACCGCCTTGCCCGAGGTCGATACCGGCGTCTACACCCTGCGCGTCGACGAGGTGGACACGGCTGGTACCGTCACCTCACGGGTGGAAACCCCCTTCAAACGCGAGGATCAGGCCGTTTTGACCGCCGCGCAAACAGCCGAGAGTGCCCCAATCCGCGCCATCACCGTCCAACCCGGTTCGACCCTCTGGGCAATCTCTCGTGAGGCTTATGGCGAAGGTGTGCTCTATGTCCGCGTGTTCGAGGCCAATCGCGACCGCATCCGCGATCCAGACTTGATCTATCCCGGCCAAGTCTTTGCCCTGCCACAATAATCCCTTGTGGCAATCACCCTGTCTCAGGGCTATCTCTAAGGCAAGGGATTGAAAAGGCCAGCCCATGCGCCACGCCAGAATTACCACATCCGATGCCCCCACCAAGGGCTGGCGTACCGTTCGTCGCGTGGCCCCCTATCTCTGGCCCGCCGATCAACCTTGGGTCAAACGCCGTGTGGTGTTTGCGCTGATGTCGCTGGTCGTGGCCAAGCTTATCGGCGTTGGCACGCCTTTCTTCTACAAGGCCGCAGTGGACATGCTGGCTGGAGACGGGCAATCGGCTGCCTGGATGTTGGGCGCTGGTGCGGTCGGACTGACCGTCGCCTATGGCGTGGCGCGGCTGATGACCGTGGGCTTCCAACAGTTGCGCGATGTGATCTTTGCCCGCGTGGCGCAGCGCGCCCTGCGTGCCTTGGCGCTCAAGACTTTTCAACATATTCATTCAATGTCAATGCGTTACCACATAACACGCAAGACTGGCGGTCTCAGTCGAATCATTGAGCGTGGGGTGAAAGGGGTTGAGTTTCTCCTGCGGTTCCTGCTCTTTTCCATCGGCCCTTTGGTCCTGGAGCTGACGTTGATCGGCATCGTGCTCGCTGTGATATTCGACATCTGGTATCTGGTCGTGGTCGTCGCCGTGATCGGAACCTACGTGGCTTTTACCTTCAAAGTCACAGAATGGCGTGTGCGCCTGCGCAAGGAAATGAACGATCAGGACACCGACGCCAACCAAAAGGCGATCGACAGCCTGCTGAACTTTGAAACCGTCAAATACTTCGGTGCGGAACGGCGTGAGGCCAGTCGCTATGACGCGGCCATGGCGGGCTATGAAAAGGCCGCGCTTCAGACCTCCTATTCGCTGGCCTTTCTGAATTTCGGCCAGTCCTTGATCATCACTGGCGGCTTGGTGATCGTGATGGTGATGGCTGCAATGGGGGTGCAATCGGGCAGCATGACCGTGGGCGATTTCGTCATGGTCAACGCCTATATGATCCAGATCACCATGCCGCTCAACTTTCTGGGCACAGTCTATCGTGAGATCCGCCAAGCTTTGGTCGATATGTCCGAAATGTTCGATTTGTTAGAGCAGGAAGGAGATGTTGAGGATAAGCCGGACGCAGATGTTCTAAAAGTTAAAGGTGCCGCAGTTCGATTGGCGGATGTGGATTTTGGTTATGACGCCAATAGACCGATCCTAAAGGGCGTTACGCTCGATGTTCCGGCGGGGCAAACGGTTGCGGTGGTTGGCCCCTCGGGGTCAGGCAAGTCAACTATCGGGCGTCTTCTGTTCCGCTTTTACGACGTGCAGGCGGGTCGTGTTCTGATCGACGGTCAAGATGTGCGCGATGTCACCCAAGAGAGCCTGCATGCCGCCATCGGCGTGGTGCCGCAGGATACCGTACTCTTCAACGACACCATCGGCTATAACATCGGATATGGGCGCGCCGGGGCCACACAGTCCGAGATCGAAGAGGCCGCGCGTGCGGCCCAGATTCACGATTTTATCGCAAGTTTGCCAGAGGGTTACGCGACGCAGGTGGGAGAGCGGGGGCTAAAGCTCTCGGGGGGCGAAAAGCAACGCGTGGGAATCGCACGCACTCTGCTCAAAAATCCACCAATCCTGCTGTTGGACGAGGCGACGAGTGCGCTCGACACCCAGACCGAACGGGAAATTCAAGGCGCTCTCGCGCGTGCGGCCGAAGGGCGCACCGTGATCATGATTGCACATCGTTTATCCACTGTCGCCAATGCAGATCGAATTGTGGTTTTGGATCAAGGTGTTGTAGTGGAGGAGGGCACCCATTCCGATCTACTTGCGCGGCAGGGGCGCTACGCCGCGCTCTGGCAGCGGCAGGCCAGCGAGGCGACAGAAGAGGCCGCCTGAACAATCTGTCATGGGACAGTTACTTTGGCCTATTAGACATCCCGTCATCGAGCGCTACATATCGCACTTGTCAGAGTACAATGACGATATATAGTGGACTCAGGACGGGGTCAGGTGCCCGCTCTGGCACCTGCGCCCCTGACGACCGGGGTGAGAGGACAGTCAGTCAGATGGACGGCGATTTCAGGACCGAATTCGTAAGAGAGCCTGCCTCTTTGAGGCATTTTCCGGCACTTGTGCTGAACGCGGATTATCGCCCGCTCTCCTATTACCCGCTGTCCCTTTGGACGTGGCAAGAGGCGGTCAAGGCGGCTTGGTCAGATCGGGTGGATATCGTCGCTGAATACGATCACTGGGTCCGAAGCCCGAGCACGGTGATCCGCATACCTTCGGTCATTGTGTTGAAAGATTACGTAAAACCCCAAAAGCGCGTGGCCTTCACGCGCTTTAATTTATTTCTGCGCGACGAATTCATGTGCCAGTATTGCGGCTCCAAGGGCGATCTGACCTTTGACCATGTGGTGCCGCGCGCGTCGGGTGGGGTCACAAGCTGGGAGAATGTTGTGGCGGCCTGTAGCCCGTGCAACCTGCGCAAGGGCTCCAAAAGCCTGCGCCAATCGGGCCTGAGCCTGCGCAAACCGCCACGTATGCCGGGCGCAGAGCAATTGCGCAATCAAGGGCGCAAATTTCCCCCGAACCATCTTCACGAAAGCTGGCTCGATTATCTCTACTGGGATGCCGAACTCGACGCTTGAGCGGGCTTCCTTGCCTGCGGGCCGACGCTTGCATCTTGCCCCGGTCCCGGCGCAAATACGCGGGCATGGGCGAGAAGGGGCGCAACAGCCCCGGGGGGAGAAGAATGATTCCGGTCAGAGGATATGCGGGCGCCAAGGTTGCGGTGTTGGGGCTGGGCCGATCAGGCCTCTCTGCGGCGCGAGCCCTGCGCGCGGGCGGGGCCGAGGTGTTGGCCTGGGACGATAGCGAAACGGCGCGCGCCGCGGCCGCTGCTGAGGGGTTTGCCACTGTTGATCTGGCCCGCGCAGGGGCCTTTGACGGGGTCGCCTCTCTCGTCGTGAGCCCCGGCATCCCGCATCTTTATCCCGTTCCCAACCGCATGATCGCCGCAGCGCAAGAGGTGGGTGTTCCGGTGGACAATGACATCGGGCTCTTTTTTCGCTCGCTTGCCACTGACGACTGGGATGGGTTTGACGTCACCCCCAAGGTGATTGCTGTTACCGGGAGCAATGGAAAATCTACCACATCGGCACTCATTCACCACATCTTGTGCGAGGCAGGGCGCGCGGCGCAGCTTGCAGGTAATATCGGGCGCGGTGTGCTCGACATTGATCCACCCGAGGATGGCGGCGTTGTCGTTCTGGAACTGAGCAGCTATCAGACCGATCTGGCCCGAGCCCTGACTCCGGATGTGGCGGTCTTCACCAACCTGTCGCCTGACCATCGGGACCGTCACGGCGGCTTGGGAGGGTATTTCGCGGCCAAGCGCCGGCTATTCGCCGAAGGCGGGCCGGACCGGGCGGTGATCGGCGTTGACGAGGCTGAGGGGCTCTATCTGGCGGGGCAGTTGGCAGAGGGTCCGAATGATGACCGGGTCATTCGCATTTCGGTGGATCGCAAGCTAACTGGCTTTGGCTGGTCGGTCTTTGCACGCAAGGGGTTCCTCAGCGAATATCGTCATGGGCGTCAGGTGGGGTCCATCGACCTGCGTGAGGTCAAGGGCCTGCCGGGATCGCACAATCACCAGAATGCCTGCGCCGCCTATGCCGCTTGCCGCACTCTGGGTCTGGCCCCGCGCGTGATCGAGGCGGGATTTCACAGCTATGCCGGTCTGCCGCACCGCAGTCAGCGCGTGGCGGAAAAAAATGGCGTCATCTTTGTGAATGACAGCAAGGCTACCAATGTCGACAGTGCGCTCAAGGCGCTCTTGGCGTTTGACAATATCCGCTGGATTTGTGGCGGGTTGGAGAAAGACGGCGGATTGGGCGGACTGGCGCCCGGTCTTGCTCATGTGCGTCGGGCCTATGTGATTGGCCGCGAAGCGGCGCAGTTCGCCATTGGGCTGGGGGCGGTTGATACCGAGGTCTGCACCACCATGGCCGAAGCGGTGGCCCGCGCCACACGCGATGCAGAGCCGGGGGATGTGGTGCTCTTGGCCCCGGCGGCGGCAAGCTTCGATCAATACGACAATTTCGAAAAGCGTGGCGAGGATTTCATGGCGCAGGTGCGGGCGCTGCTTGGGGTAGAGGTATGATGCGGCTCGACCATCTGGCGGTCGCGGCAGAGAGCCTTGAAGCTGGCCGCGCGCATGTCGAGGCGGCGCTTGGACTGCGCTTGCAGCCCGGTGGCCAACATGCGCATTTCGGCACGCATAACCTCTTGTTGGGATTGGAAGAGGGTCTTTATCTGGAAGTCATCGCGATTGATACAACAGCACCCACGCCGGGCTATCAGCGTTGGTTCGATCTGGATCGTTTCAGTGGCGCGCCGCGGCTTCACAACTGGATCTGCGCAGTCGAAGATCTAGAGGTCGCGCTGATAAAATATCCCGAGGCGGGGCAGGCGGTGGACTTGGCACGTGGCGATTTGCGGTGGCGAATGGCGGTGCCGGGGTCCGGCGGGCTCCCGATGGACAATCTCTTTCCGGCGTTGATCGAGTGGCAGGGCTTGGTGCATCCGGCGGCGCGGCTTACGCCTTCCGGCGCGCGGTTGCGACGGTTGGTGGTTTCGCATCCCGAAGTCGCGATTTTGCAGGCTGCGGTCGGGAACGAGTTGCACGATCCGCGCGTGGTCTTTGAGCCGGGCACTATGGGCCTAAGGGCCGAGATTGAAACGCCTCATGGGGTGTGCGTGCTGTAATGATCATCAGACAAGCAGAGCCGCGCGACATTGCGCCCATCCTGACCTTTTGGAACCCGCTTATTCGCGACACTTCTGTCACCTTTACCACGGTGGAAAAGACGCCCGAGGCCCTGGCGGCGGACATGGCCGCCCGTTGTGCGGCGTTTCAGGTCGCAGAGGAGGCGGGCAAGGTGCTGGGGTTCGCCAGCTATGGCCCGTTCCGGTCGGGGCCGGGCTATGCACACACCGCTGAGCACACGGTCATTCTGGCGCCCGCGGCGCGCGGGCAAGGCATCGGGCGGGCGCTGATGACGCGACTGGAAGAGGTGGCACGAGCGGCGGATATTCATGTGCTGGTCGCGGGCGTCAGCGGCGAGAACATAGGCGCTATTGCCTTTCACCGTGCTATCGGATTTGCCGAAGTGGCGCGGATGCCCGAGGTAGGGCGAAAATTCGGGCGCTGGATGGATCTGGTGCTTTTGCAGAAAATCCTGTGACGGTTTGCACTGACAGGGGCCGGGAATGGGTCTAGGGTAACGCCCATGTCGATTTGGGTCCGCATCTCCGAAGCCTTGTCAGCCCTTGCCAATGGCGAGGGGCTGAGCGCTGTTTTCGACCGCCTGCGCACCCCGCCCGAACGTAGCGTGGCCTTTACGATCGCAGTGATCGCGCTCTCGGCCAAGATGGCCAAGGCCGATGGGCAGGTCACACGCGATGAGGTCACGGCCTTTCGCGAGGTTTTCCAGATTGCCGAGGCGGATGAGGGAAACGCCGCCCGGGTGTTCAACCTTGCGCGGCAGGATGTGGCCGGTTTCGAAGATTACGCCCGCCGCATCGCCCGCATGTTCGAGGGTCAGCCCGGAACGCTCTGTGACCTGATGGAGGGGCTCTTTCACATTGCCATGGCGGACGGAGTCTATCACGCGAAAGAGGATGAATTTCTCGCCCGTGTGGCCGAGATTTTTGCGCTGCCCGCGTCCACTTTTCGAACTCTGCGGACGCGGTTCGTGCCGGATGCCACGCCCGATCCCTGGTCCGTGCTGGGCGTGACCCCGGAGATGCCGATGGACGAGGTGCGCAAGGCCTGGCGCGACCTGGTCCGCGAGAGCCATCCGGACCGTATGCAGGCCCGCGGGGTGCCGCCAGAGGCGATCCGTCTGGCAGAGCGACGGCTGGTGGACATCAACCGCGCTTGGGAAGAGATCAGCGAGGCCCGCGCCCATGCGGATCGCCACCTATAACGTCGAATGGTTCAACGCGCTCTTTGACGATCAGGGGCAACCCCATGACGATGGCGCATGGTCCGCGCGCTACAACGTGACTCGCGCAGACCAGCTGGCAGCGCTCGGGATCGTGTTCACGGCACTGGATGCAGATGCGGTGCTGGTGGTCGAGGCTCCCGATGACAATGGCCGCCGCAGTACGGTCAAGGCATTGGAAAATTTTGCAAAACTCATGCAGCTTCGGGCGCGACGGGCGCTGATCGGCTTTGCCAATGAGACGCAACAGGAACTCGCGCTGCTCTATGATCCGGATGTTCTGAGCGGGCGGCATGATCCGCAAGGGGCGACAACCGGGAGCGGGGACACGCCGCCGCGCTTTGATGGGGTCTTTCGGATCGACCTTGACATTGATGACCGCGCGGATCGTGTCACGTTTTCCAAACCACCTCTTGAGGTGGAATTGACCACGACCGCCGGCCAAAGGCTGCGCTTGATCGGGGCGCATCTGAAATCCAAGGCCCCCCATGGCGCTGTAGGGCGCGACGAGGCGATCCGTATCGGTATCACCAATCGACGCAAGCAATTGGCGCAGGCGGTCTGGCTGCGTCAAAGGATCGAAGCACATCTTGCAGCTGATGACTCGCTGATTGTGCTGGGGGACCTTAACGATGGTCCGGGGCTTGATGAATATGAGCATCTTTTCGGGCGCTCCTCGGTCGAAATTATCATGGGTGAAGGGCAGGACACCGCCGCGGCCCTGTATGATCCGCATGCGCGCGGGGCGCTGTTACGGCGGTTTGGGGCGGTTCATACTTCGGCGCGGTTCTATCTGCGAGACCAGCGGCGGTATATGCAGGCGCTGCTGGACTATATCCTGATCTCGCCGGACCTCATGGCGCGCCGTCCAGCCTGGCGCATCTGGCATCCGTTCGACGATCCGGTCTGCTGGGATAACAAAGAGTTGCGTGAGGCGCTGCTCGTCGCTTCAGACCATTTCCCGGTCAGTCTGGATATTGAATTGTGATCTTAAAATCGTACCTCGGAGCGATTATATGCACCTCATGACACCAATACACCTGATCCGAACCGTTTGTCTGATGTCCGCGCTTGCCGCGGCCCCCCTTGCCGCGCAGGATGTGACGGAAGAAGAGCAGGGCCGATCTCTCATGGAAGAGGGGGCGCGCCTCTTTTTTGAGGGGATACAGCGCGAGATGGGGCCGGCGCTTGAAGGGCTTCGCGATCGCGCCCAAGAGATGGAGCCCGCACTGCGCCAGTTCGTCGAGGAAATGGGCCCGGCGCTGCGCGACCTGATGGGCGAAATCGGCGATCTCAGCGCCTTTCACGCGCCAGAGGTTTTGCCGAATGGTGATATCCTATTGCGTCGCAAGACCCCACAAGAAATGCAGGAAAGCCCTACGCCAGACGGCGAAATCGAGCTTTGAGCGTCAAGGCGTCGCTAACTTGGTGTCTTGATCACGATCCGCGCCGAGAGTGTTGTGGCGAGCGAGGCAAAACGCGCCTGCGCCACTTCGCCAAAAAGCGGTGCCGCTTCTGACGATAGGCGTAATTCCAGCACCTTCTTTTGCGGGAACCATCGCAATTCCCCTAAATGCGCATTTCGTTTGAGCCAAAGCATCGCGGCAAAGCGCATGGCCTTGCCCAGAACTTCGGCCTCATGACGGTCCTTTTCGCTGAGCAACCCGTCCAGATCGGCAAAGCGGCTGCCGTCACGCTTGTTCGAGTATCGGTGCAACAGGGCAAGACCCAAATAAACCCGCTCTGAATGTTTGAGCCCGCCCAGATTGGCGCGGGTGGCGTTATCAAAACAGACCTCCGCTCGGTAATCAGGGTGGGCGCGCCAGCTTACATCATGCAAAAGACAGGCCGCACGGATGAGGCGGCGTCGCTCTGGCTTGGCGGATTTGAACAGTGGCAGGATGAAATGATAGATCACCTTGCCAAAACCGGGTAGGCGTGCATCCTTTTGTTCGGCAAAGCGGCAGGCTTCGATCAGGGGATCACGGTCACGCAGCATCTGGGGCATCTGCTCATAGAGCAAGCCCTCGCGAATGCCATAGCTCGATACGGCGATGTCGCGCGGCTTGAAGGTCTTGATCAGCTCGCCCAGGACCTCGATTGCCTGTGGCACAAGCTCGATCCGTGCCATAGAGACGCCAGATTGCGCGCGCAGCGTTTCGACGTCTAGCTTCTCGATATACTTGATGGTCGCGCGCACATCAGCAGGGGTCATACGGTATTCGTGCAGCACATGCAGCGGGTATTTGCGCCGCACCATGTCAATCCGGGCAATCGCCCGCCACGAGCCACCCACCAGAAAGAGGCGGTTGTTCTGCTCGCCCAGTTCAGCGCGCATCTCGTTCAGGACCTGGCGGATATAGGCGCGCCGCTCTTTCTTGTCGCCTTTGAAGTCGCGCAGTTTGAGCGGGCCAAGCTGGGATGAAACCCTTGCTCCCACCGTGCCGCCATTGATTTCAGCAAGTTCCATGGATGAACCGCCGATGTCGCAGACAAGGCCGTAAGAACCGGGCCACCCCAAGAGCACGCCTTGTGCCGATAGCCGCGCCTCTTCGCGCCCGTCGATCACCCAGAGCTTCAGACCGGTTTCCCGCTCTACATCGGCACAAAAGTCCGCGCCATCGCTGGCCTCTCGCACGGCGGCGGTGGCGACAATGACCAATGGGCCTGTGTCCATCCCCTCGGCTAGCATCTTGAACCGCTTGAGCGCCTCCAGAGCGCGTTTGCGCCCCGCAGGATTGAGACGTCCACTTTCAGACATGCCGGCACCAAGGCCGCACATGATCTTTTCGTTGTAAAAATAGGCCGGGCTGCGGGCTGCTCCGTCGAACACCACAAGCCGCACAGAGTTTGAGCCCACATCAACCACGCCCACGCGACTCAGCGCTCGCGCGGAGGGGCTATCGAACAGGGGGCGGCCAAATGGGCCGCCGTCGGGTTCTCTTGGATCGTTGGTGCCGTCCATGTCCGTCCCAGTCTTTCGCGCCTCCTCTATGCGACAGAGGCGCGCGTGGGTCAATCGTCCGTGTGCGTAAGCTTGGGCACATCCGACGCCCCAGCTGAGCCACGACCCGAAAGCGAGGGGTTTTCCATGAAGAAGCGATGGCAGTTAAAAGCGAACATGCCTTCGATCGCGGGCGGGCGGCTAAAACTGCCATCGGGGGCCATAACCCAGCTTTGGGCAACGTCCGCCATATTGGCGGCCATGACCTGACTGACGATCTGCGCCTTGACGGTCGGGTTCTCGATCTCGATCAGAGTTTCGACCCGGCGGTTAAGGTTACGCCCCATCCAGTCGGCGGACGAGATGAACACGCGCGCCTTTTTCGAGGGCAGCCCTGCGCCATTGCCGAAACACACGATGCGAGAATGTTCCAAGAACCGGCCAATGATGGATTTCACGCGGATATTGCTCGACAATCCCTTGATGCCAGGCCTCAATCCACAAATGCCGCGCACGACGAGGTCGATCTTGACCCCTGCTTCGGACGCTGCATAGAGCGCGTCGATGATGTTGGGCTCGATCAGCGAATTCATCTTGGCCCAGATTGCCGCCGGCTTGCCGGCGCGCGCATGCTCGGCCTCACGCTCGATCAGTTCGAGCAGGCGGGGTTTGAGCGACTTGGGCGAAATGGCAAGATTCTCCAGACCTTCGGGCTCGGCATAGCCGGAGAGGTAATTGAACACCTTTGTCGCGTCTCGTCCGAGCTTGGTATCGCAGGTGAAAAAGCTGAGATCCGTATAGATGCGTGCAGTGATCGGGTGATAATTACCGGTGCCATA
>SWCD01005969.1_pt1 | contig 10636 bp, 10 predicted proteins | sample 4693011 | NCBI WGS metagenome assembly SWCD01 (sample SAMN10267278, study PRJNA491770) | bioreactor metagenome | isolation source: DHS bioreactor inoculated with marine | place: Japan: Omine Ridge, Nankai Trough | reverse complement strand
TTGCTGGATATTTTGAAAGAAGAAGATCTGGGTCCTGATCGTCTTTATCAGGTCCGATTTGCATCTGTGATGCAGCAGACCGATGATGTAGCCGAGACAGGCTATCGCCAAGGCTGCGAAACCCTGACAGAAACATGGCTTGTTCAGGCGCAAACTATGTTGCGAGAGAAAATTCTTGAAGCCGGATACTATTATCCTGAAGAAAAACCAAATCCTTGTAAGGTTCTTCGTCACGATAATGTCACCATTAATCATGATGGCACTTTAAGTAAGTGCCCGGTGATGATCGGCCGGCCAGAATATGTAATAGGCGATATCTGGACAGGCGTTAAAGAGATTGCCATGTATTATACTGATAACTGGCAGCACGAAAAGAAATGCCGCAGCTGTAAATATCTGCCGCTCTGTTTTGGAGGTTGCCGCTACTTGGCTTTGGTGCGAGACGGCAATATGGAAAAGGTGGATTGTTTAAAAGATTCTTTCGACAATTCCCTCCAGAATTTCATCTTGCAGGATATTAAGCATCGCTACGGCAAAGAGTAAGGTTTTTTCTCTTTCTTCATTTGGCAAGGATTTTCTGCCACTCCATCTCCAGAAATATCTCACGTAAGAGATGGTCATCTTCTGAAATCGTTATCTGCAGTTTGCTGAATGTCGCCTCTGCTAAAGGAGTAACAAGGGCAGGCGGGCAGACAGTGTCTTTTCTGCCTATTACTAATAGGGTTGGCACGGTAATTTTTACTGGAGGTGGTTGGTAATCTTCAAAATTTAATGCCGGGGCCAACAGGATAAGCTTGTTAACTCTTAGTGGGTGGCGAATTGCGTAGCAAGTAGCCATAAGACCACCAAAGCTTGAGCCGATCAGAGTTGCTGTCTCAAGATCACGGCAAATATCTTCAAGTTGATCGAGGCGCTGCTCTAAACCTCCATTAAAATCAGGCTGCACAACATCTGGGAATTTACTTGCTAAATAGCGCCCCTTGGTGCCTTGGCTTGATGAATCAAGGCCATGGAGAAATACGGTTGTGTTCAAAGTTACTTCTGCCAAAATAAATATCCTGCCAAACCAAGAAGTATGACAGCAAAAATCTTTTTAAAATTAGCAGTACTAACTTGATCAATAAGGCGGGCGCCGATCTGCGCACCCAAAATACCGCCTGCCCCAAGAAGTAAGCCTGCCCGGTAATCAATATGAGCCAGTTTGTTGTGGGCCACCAGGGCGGAAATAGCAATAACCAAAATTGCCACGAAAGAAGTCCCTACTGCCTTTTGAGCCGTATAACCAAGGAAAATAAGCAACGGTACCATAAGAAACCCGCCACCAAGCCCTGAAAAAGAGGCACCCAAACCTACAAGGATACCAAAGAGAAGAAGAAGTATTTGGTTTTGCATGACTGACATGGTTTGCTCCCAGATTTTAAAATAGGAGAATTATACTGTTAAAAAGGAGAGATAGGAATAATCTTTCTTTTACAAATTTATCTAAGTTCATTTCTTCCCAAGTTTCGATTTTATACGCTGTATTTGTTTGGTTTTTTACTGGATGAATTGTAGATTCATGTTAAACATCCTGCGGTTGCAGCATCGATCTCTCGTAAATTACATTGAGCTCTCACATGTTGTAAGCTGACGAGTGTTGGCATTGAAATCATCTCTTTTGATAGGGCTAAATGTATCCACCGGAAATAGAAGCACAGATTAGAAAGGGCCGTTCTAAGTTTATTGCCATGGCCATTACCTATTTCATGGGTGCTTTTAACGATAATTTCTTTAAGCAGGCTGCCATGCTTCTTGCCGTAACTGCCGGTTTGAGTGGGCTGCAGGGCACAGCCACCATGCTTTTCTCTTTGCCGTTTATTCTTTTTTCAGCGCATGCCGGCTGGTTTGCCGATCGTTTTTCAAAGAAGAATGTTGTGGTGGGGGCGAAAATCTTAGAGCTTGCCGCTATGCTGGTTGGTGCCTATGGCATCATAAGTCTCAACTGGCCCTGCATTCTGACCATGGTCTTTATCATGGCAGCCCAGTCCACTCTTTTTGGGCCAGCGATTAATGGCTCCATCCCTGAACTTTATCCGAAAGAATATGTGACCACAGCTAATGCTGTAATCAAACTTGTCACTACTTTAGCTATTTTGGCTGGTATTGGTTTGGCTGGGGTTGCTCTGGATCAAAGCTGGTATGCTACGACCATTCCTTTTGGCAGATTGTTGGTGGCCATTTTTGTCCTTTTGGTTGCTGGTATTGGTGTGTTGGTGAGTTTTGGTGTGGTTAAGCGGCCAGCTGCCGGAGCGCGTGAGAGTTTTCCATGGTTTGGCCCCATTCATTCCCTTGTTGATCTCTACAATGTCCGTACTGACCGGCTTTTACTCACCGCCATTGGCGGTGATGCTTTTTTCTATTTCATCTCATCAATCGTGGTTCTGGTGATAAATGTTATGGGCTTAACCGAGCTGGGCTTATCTCAAACCATGACCAGTCTTCTCGTTGTCTGTTTAATGGTGGGGGTATGTGCTGGTTCTTTTCTTGCCGCAAAAATTGCCAGCGGCCCAGGTTGGCACAAGGTGATGGGGCCGGCGGTAATGGCCATGGGATGTGGGCTTGTTGCTTGCTTTAGTGCTATCCATTTTGCCGGAGGATCTTTTCAACTTCCGCTGCTTACTCTGGCTCTAGTTGTGGCTGGTTGCGGAGGAGGGCTTTTTCTTATACCACTGGCTAGCTTTATCCAAGTCCGGCCCCGGGCGGATCAAAAAGGGAAGATCATAGCGGTATCTAATTTTGCTGCTTTTAGTGGCATTTTTTTGTCCGGCACCTGTTTTGAGATATTAAATAGTAATTTTTTACCAAGCACAGCTATGCTTATTCTTGGTTCTGTGGGAGCTGTTGCTGCTTTTTGTTTTAGCTTTGCATTCCTGCGTTATGGAAAGAAGGACCCCCTATGCTAAATATACTCGTTTTTATAATGCGCACACTTTTGCGTTTGCGTTATCGCGTTACCTTGAAAGGGTTAGACCGCATCAAGCCATCAAGTAAGGATCATGGCATTTTGTTTTTACCAAATCATCCAGCCTTGATTGACCCTTTAATCATGTATGTCACCCTCCATAAACGTTTTAAGCCTCGTCCTCTTGCAGATGAAAGCCAGGTTGACATCCCGGTTGTCCGCCAAGTCATGGAATTGGTGCGCTGCGTGACGATCCCGGATATTGCCACAAAGGGTCGTCACAGCCGTGATGATGTAATCGAGGCCATGGGTGAGATCACTCAAAGCCTGCATGATGGCGATAATGTTCTGCTCTACCCTTCCGGGCGTATTTATCGAAACAAATACGAATCTATACGTGGTAATGGCGGCGTTGCAGCCATCTTAAAGCAGGCCCCTGATATACGGGTTGTTTTAGTCCGCACCACAGGTCTCTGGGGCTCTTCTTTTTCCAAGGCAACCGGCAAGACACCGACACTCCTTGCTGATATTATCAGGCATTTTTTCTATTTTCTGATGAATGCCATTTTCTTCATGCCCAAACGTCAGGTTGTTATTGAGTTTGAGGAACCTGCTGACATCCCTCATTCAGGCGAGCGACTCGTCTTAAATAGATACCTTGAGGATTTTTATAATAAGAAAGCCGCGTCCAATACCTTTGTCCCTCATTTTTGGTGGCAGGGAAGTACTCCACGCATTATGCCGGAGCCAGGGCAGAAAAAGATCAGAGGTGATTCTGGGGCGGTAAGCGATGCAGTGGTTAAGCAGGTTTTTGACAAAATTACTGAGATAAGCGGTGCGGAAAATATCCTTAAAAAGGACAAACTAGCCAGCGAACTCGGGGTGGATTCTCTGGGTTTGGCCGAACTGGCTGTGTGGATTGAGCAGGAGTTTGGATATACGATTGATGACCTGGAGGCGCTTAATACGGCAGAGGATCTTCTGTTGGCTGCCTCAGGCCAGATCATCAGCCGTAAAAATGACCAGGTTTCCACGCCTCCGGCTAAATGGTTTACCGCCCAAAACACGGATTTGTTAACCCTTGGAAAAGGGGAGGCCATCACCGAGCTCTTTGTCCAGCAGGCCAAAAAGAACCCTGCCAAAACAATAATCGCTGATTTACGTAGTGGTGCCCGGAGCAATCGCGATATTGTAACGGCCCTTCACCTTATGGTTCCTGAGTTTTCGAAAATACCAGGTGAAAATGTCGGACTTATGCTGCCTGCTGGCGTGGGCTGCACCATTGCTTATCTTGCTTTGCTTTTTGCCGGCAAAACTCCGGTGATGGTCAACTGGACTGTCGGCGAAGGCAATATGGCCTATTGCCTTGATAAGGTGGATGTGAAAACCGTAATTTCTGCTAAGGCGTTGGTTGGTCGCTTGGCAGGGCAGGGGGTTAAGCTTGATGGGCTTTCTGTGGATTGGCTTCATCTTGAGGATCTGGCCAAAACATTTTCATTGCCACGGAAGATAGCTGCCAAGCTTAAGAGTTACGGTAGTTGGCCTCTACTTTCGAAGCATGGTGATGCTAATGATATTGCTGCTATTCTTTTTACCTCAGGCTCAGAGGCCAAACCCAAGGCTGTGCCGTTAAGCCATCATAATTTTCTTGCTAATCTTCAAGATGTTGCCAAGGTGCTGAAATTTTATGGCAATGACAGCCTGCTTGGTATGCTGCCCCCTTTTCATTCATTAGGCCTGACAGGAACTCTTTTGCTGGCGGCTTGTATGGGCGTTAAAACTGTCTATCATGCAAACCCTACCGAGGCGGGTGTCCTTGCTAAAATTATTGAGGTGTATAAAACCACGGTTTTGGTTGGTACCCCTACTTTTCTAAATGGTATTTTACGTGCTGCTGAACCAGGAAAGCTTGATACGCTTCGTCTCATTCTTACCGGGGCAGAGAAATGCCCTGACCATGTTTATCAATCCGTGGCCAAGGACTGCCCTCAGGTGATAATGTGTGAGGCCTATGGGGTTACAGAATGCGCTCCTGGAGTCAGCATGAATAATCCGGACCATCCTGTGGCTGGAACAATTGGCCCCATGTTACCTTCCATGGAGCACGTCATTGTCGATGTTGATAGCCGTAAGCCTGTTGCCCTAGGAGAGCAGGGCATGCTCTTGGTGCGTGGGCCAAATGTGTTTAAGGGCTACCTCCACCATGACGGTGAACAGCCCTTTGTGGAGCATGAAGGTAAAGAGTGGTATGAGACTGGTGATTTGGTTTCAGAAGATGAAGATGGTGTTCTTCGTTTTCGTGGTCGCCTCAAGCGGTTTATTAAGCTGGGAGGCGAGATGATTTCTCTGCCAGCTATTGAAGCATCGTTACTTGATAGCATTGATACTGATAATGACGATGGTATCCCCCTTGCCGTGGAAGCAACTCCTGATGAAGAGCAGCCTGAGGTGGTACTCTTTGTTACCTTTGAGATGAGCAGAGATGAAGCCAACAAGGCAATCCGCGAGGCCGGACTTTCACCGCTTCATAATATCCGCAGACTTATTGAGGTTGATGAGATTCCAGTTCTGGGTACAGGAAAGACTGATTATCAGGCTCTAAAGCGAATGTTGTAAAAAGGATTCTGTTCTTAAGCAACAAGTCATTCCCGCGAAGGCGGGAATCTAGAGGTTTAATTAGATTTCCTGGATTCCCGCCTTCGCGGGAATGACTTTAGGATTTGTGGAGAAGTTTTAATCCTAACGGATTCAGGATTTACTTACTCTTTTCATCAAAATGCTGGACTTGATAGGTCGCGATCTGCACACCATCATTTTTCCAGCCTTCTCGAGGAAGTCCGGCCTTCATGGACAGGTGACCTAGAAAGTCTTCAGTCTTAGGAAGCTGATCCCAAACCTGGGGGAGAAAGGTTGATTGATGCCTGCCATAACTAAGAATAACTCCATCAATATTGGGACGCAGTTTAGCGACAAGGTCCTCTGGATTTGTAAATTCCAGGGGCTGTGGTTCTGTGAGAATGGAAATCTCCAGCTCGATCTCCTCAAGTTCGTTGCTTTGCACTTTACTAAAGCGCGTATCGTATAAGGCGGCATTTTCCGCCTGGTGTCTAATGCCTTCAACAAGGGCCTCACTGCCGGTGAGGGAGCCGACACATCCCCTGAGTTGGCCTCCTTTTTTTAAAGTGACAAAGACACCCCTCTTTTCTTTGAATACCGGGTCGGTAAAAAATTGTTGATCAACAGGGTTTTCCAGTTTTGAGCCCAAAAGGGTAATAAGGGTTTCCCGGGCCAGCTTGACAAGAAGGGCCCCCTGTTCATCAGATAACTGGGTCATTAAGGGGCCTCCGTGAAGGCAATGGCTCCATAGCCAACAACTCGATCTTTGTCCCCGGCTGTGTCACCACTATTGCTGTAATGAAGAAGCCGAGGGTGCCAGTTTTTTAAGTGAGCTATTTCAAGAAGGATCTGGATACCCACCATGCCGCATGCCCTGTTGTCTTGGTAGAGGAGTGGAGTCATGTCCATGGCAAGGATGGCATCAAGTGTTTCCTTGTCTTTTTGTACGGCAACATCATATTTGAGAAAATGAGACAGATCGCTTGAAATAACCACCAGATCGTCTTTAGTTAAGAGAGGTGCAAGAGCCTCGGCGGTTTGTTTAATGTTGGTTTGGCCGACAACAAGTGGCACCAAACTAAAATCACCAAGAGACTCCTGAAGAAAGGGAAGAATTACCTCAAGAGAATGTTCAGCCTGTTCTGAGGCAAAATTGGGTTGAAAAAGATCAGGATGGTTTTCCTGGAGCTTTTCTCCTTTTGAAGAAAGGGGAATATCACCCAAAGGCGTCCGGTAACTTTCGGCATTACTAACAGCGCATCCTGCAACCCCTACATGATGTGCAGGGCCAAGTAAATAAACAGTTTTGAAATGAAGATCTTTTAATAGGATCGTTCCATGTGCGGCAGTGAGGCCGGAATAAATATAACCGGCGTGGGGTAAAATAAGGGCCCGAAGTGAATCACTTCCCAAGTCAATTTTATCAGCTGCAGCCTGCGTGTGGAGATTTTGAATCTGTGAACGAAGAGTATCCGGGTTGTCCGGATAAAAACTTCCGGACCAGCGTGGAGGGCGAATGGAAGATGTCATGGCTGTAGCCTCCCTAAGTTAAGTTCTCCGGTCAATACGGCGATATTGAAGGGCCTCGGCAATATGGTTTGAGCTGATCTGTTCTTGATCAGCAAGATCGGCGATGGTGCGGGATATTTTTAAAATGCGGTTATAGGCCCGGGCCGACAAACCAAGACGCTCCATACCTTTTTCTAAAAGACTGAGGCTCGCCTGGTCAAGGGCGCAATATTTTTTTAGGTCGCGGCTGGACATTTGGCTGTTGGCATAGGTTCTCTTATGCCTTTTAAAACGTTCTGTCTGGAGTTTTCTGGCTGCGACGACACGCTTTCTGATGGTTTCCGAGCTTTCTCCATCAGGGCCGTGTGTCATCTCTTTAAATGGAACTGCCGGCACCTCAAGATGAATGTCGATGCGGTCCAAAAGGGGGCCGGAGAGCTTGTCGTTATATCGTTTGACCTGGATCGGGGTACAGTTACAGCCGTGGAGGTGATCTCCTAAATGGCCGCAAGGGCAAGGATTCATGGCAGCCACCAACATGAACCTTGCCGGAAACTGCAGAGAACTACTGGCCCGGGAGATAGTTACTGTGCCATCTTCCATGGGTTGCCGCAGCACCTCCAGAACATGTTTTTTATACTCGGGGAATTCATCTAAAAAAAGAACACCGTTATGGGCCAGGGAAACCTCGCCAGGGCGCGGCTGGTTACCGCCGCCGATGAGGCCGGCATCAGAAATGGTGTGGTGCGGGGCTCTGAAAGGGCGTTCTTGAACAAGGCCCTGGTTAGGGGCAAGAAGGCCCATGATCGAATAGACTTTGGTGGTTTCCAAAGATTCTTCAAAGGTTGGATCGGGGAGGATGGTGGCAAAACGTTTGGCAAGCATGGTTTTACCACTACCAGGACTGCCGTTAAGGAGAATATTATGACTTCCGGCTGCGGCAACCTCCATGGCCCGTTTGACGTGGTCTTGACCCTTAACATCCAAAAAATCAAGGCCGTTTGCCAGTGTAGCGCCAATGAGATGGTTTGCCTTGCTTGTTTCAAGTTCAAGGCGGTCGGCAAGAAATTCAACTGCCCGGTCAATGGACGCGATGCCATAAACATCAATGCCAGTAACCATAGCAGCCTCCTGACAATTGTCTTTAGGTACCAGGATAGCTTTTTTGCCCTGATCACGAGCAGCAGTTACCATGGGAAGTATACCTTGAACGGCGCGCAACTTGCCATCCAGGGAAAGTTCACCGACAAGAGCCATGGAACCCAGCTTGTCTTGGTTAAATGATTCGTTGGAAGCGAGGATGCCGATGGCAATGGGCAAATCATAACTCGTACCGATTTTTTTAACATCAGCTGGGGCGAGGTTTACCGTAATTCTTCGGTTAGGGAAGTTGTAGCCACTGTTTTTGATGGCTGCTTTAACTCGGTCCTTGCTTTCCCGTACTGCTCCTTCTGCAAGGCCTACTGTGGAAAAGGTAGGAAGGCCATTGGCAATATCCACCTCGACCTCCACGGCAAGACCTTCAACCCCACTGAGGGCTATGGTATGAATTTTTGCTAGCATATTTTACTGGGTTGAACGTGATGGAAAGGGTGGAGGCAACAGTTCAGGAAATGCGACTTACGAATAAAGTCTTTAGAAACTGTTGCCTTCCGTTCTTTTGACAGATTCTCAGTACGATTTACTCACTGGTAAGCTGCTGATACAGATCGTCATTATAGCCGATGAAAAAAACATTGCCCCTGCGTAGAGTTGGAGCGCGCAGATTACCGGTACGTCCCAGTATTTTTTTCATGATCTCATCTTTATTATCAGCACTTGGTGTGAATTCCAGTGTTTTTTTGCCACTGGCAACGTAAATTTGTTTTGCATCTTTAAGAGCTTGCCAGGCCGCATCATCGGCCAGAGTAGCTTTTTTGGCGTCTACTTCTTCACTGATGGTTGCCTTGCCTTGCTTGAGAGCCTCCCAAGCTTTTTTACAGGAAACTCATCCCTTGCGCATATAGGCCCAGTCAATACTCATAGAATTTCTCCTTTTTTGACAGTATGGTATAAAGATTACTAACCATGGTAATGATCAATCTTTCATTCTGTCAATGGAATTAAGGGGTTATTAAATAATAGCCCTTAACATACGAGGAGGTTTCCATGAAAGTAAGGCGTTTTTCACCCTATGAATTTACTTTGGGTGAAATGATCTATATTGATGGAGGGAAACGTAAGGGGGATTGGCGGGTTGTCGCTATTGATGAAAAGAATATCACCCTACGTTGCCCAATGAGTGGCAGGGAGTTCACCTGGAGCCGCTTTTGCTATTATGCCGGCGAAACCGACAGGCCGGCCTTTATTGGTTGATTTTTCCTATTTGTTTTTGGAATAAATTCTTCTCGATTTTCTCAGTAATTCAAGATGTCGAAAACCAGCCATGATGATTACCGGCAGACAAGGTAAATTTTCGTTGCTGTCCACCCAGGTCTGTTTTTTTCGTGAACCGGATCAGGACCATGATGTTGTGGTGGACGATTTGGATAAACACGAGACTGGTGGCGGCCGGAACGCTCTTTATTGCCGGAAATGCCATGGCCCGGTGACAAGTAATGAAGAGCGTCTTAATGTACTAGGTAAACATTGCCATTCTTTTCCAAATCCGGAGGGCATTGTTTTTGAAATAGGATGTTTTGGCTTGGCTCCAGGTTGTATGCGAAAGGGCAACAGTACAACGCAATACAGTTGGTTCCCTCCCTATGCCTGGAGTTTTGCTCTGTGTAAATCTTGTAAAACGCATCTGGGCTGGTTTTATGAGGCTGCTGGTAAATCTTCCTTCTTTGGCCTGATTCTAGATAGGCTGATTGAGGAATTAGAGTAAGGAGTTCTCTATGGAAAAGTTTTTTCATCCTCTACACATAACAACTCTGGTTGTTCTGTTTTTGCTTACAGGCTGTGTATCTTTAAATTCTCCGCCAAACCGAACCAATCTGATCCCTGATTACCACCCCACTGAGGCTGATCCAAACACAACGGTATATGTTGATAAGGAGACAGGCGATAAAAAGGTGGTTTATGATTTGAGCGGTCACTGGAAGGTGTGGCTCGGATACGCCGAAGCTGTGTCAATTATTCAGGATGGTAACAGCTTTGTTGGCCAAACTGTCGTTGGCGGCGGCTGTTGCTCCCATCAATATGATCCCAAGCGAGTTATTATCAAAGGACATGTCGATGGTAACCTCATCCACTGTAACAAGCGAAACGCCGGTAATGATTGGGAAGAAAGCGTCACAGCCATGGAAGGCCATTCAGATGCCTTTTATTGCCTGGGGTGGCCGGATAGGTATTTTGAGCGCCTGGGGCCAACTGAGAATTATTGGCCTCTGAACAGAAAATACTAAACTGGTTTGGTTTACAGAGATATCTTCAAGCCTTTCTTAAGTTGACCTGAAGCAAGGAAAGAACCCATGTACGCCCATCGTACCAGTATACCCCTTGCAATGACTCTTCTCGTTTCACCGGAGATGCATGTCATGTTGGGCAATGGTATGGGCATGGCTGGTTGGTTTTTTCCTCTGGCCTTTG
>SWCD01002754.1_pt1 | contig 10660 bp, 7 predicted proteins | sample 4693011 | NCBI WGS metagenome assembly SWCD01 (sample SAMN10267278, study PRJNA491770) | bioreactor metagenome | isolation source: DHS bioreactor inoculated with marine | place: Japan: Omine Ridge, Nankai Trough | reverse complement strand
GGGGGGGGACTGATGTCGCGCGGCAAGCAGATCGCCATGTTCGTGGTTTTCTCGATGCTCCTGGTGCTCGGTCAGACGAGCTCCGCGCAGTCGCCGGAGACCGTCATTCTGGGCGAGGAGTACCGGCTCGTTCCCGACGACACCATTCAGGTGGTGATAGAAGGTCACGAGGAACTCACCCGAGACTACCGGGTCCCTTCGGACGGTGAGATCTCACTCCCGCCGATCGGGCGGCTCAGGCTGATCGGCAAGTCGACGGAGGAGCTGGAGAAGGAGATCGCCGCCCGGTTCCGCGAGAAGGGACAACTCACCGACCCGGTGGTGTTCGTCCTCATCCTCATCCACGCACCGCGGAAGGCCTTTCTCATCGGGGCCGTGACCTCTCAGATCGACCTGCCGATTCACACGAAGTACGGGATCCTCGAGGTCCTCTCCATGGCCGGCGCCAGCCCCTCGGTGGCCGACCTGAGCAGCGTCTCCATCATGCGCAAGCGGCCCGACGGCAACACCTTCCGGTTCGAGGTGGACGTGGAAGACGTGCTGATGGGCGGCGACTTCCGGAAAAACATCGTCATCATGCCGAACGATGTCATCTATGTCCCGGCGTTCAAGGACATGAACCAGCAGGCGCACGTCTACGTTCTCGGGCGGGTGAACAATCCCGGCCGCTACCCCTTCAACCCCGCGCGGGAGCAGTTGACTCTGACGAAGCTGGTGGCGCTGGCCGGCGACTTCCACCAGTATGCCAAGCAGTCCGCGGTTCGTATCCTCCGCAAGGAGGGAAACCGGACCCGCGCGATCGTCATCGACTTCGAGGAGATCATCGACCTCGAGGAGCAGGATCTCGTTCTGCAGCCGGACGATCTGGTCTACGTACCGGAGGCCATTTTCTAGGAACCATGGCGGCCAAGAACGACAAGGGCGCGGAAAGCGCCCACCTCTTCGATTACATCCGCGTCGTCCTGAAGCGTCTGTGGTTGATTCTCGGATTCTTCGGCCTGGTCTTCGGCGTGGTGGGCTTCGCCACCTACAAGGCGACACCGCTCTACCGCGCGACCGCGATCGTCAACATCCGGCAGCCCACGGTGCTTCCGGGGGGACTCGATCCCACGGAACTGCTCCGGACGGTTTCGAATTCCCAGATCTACATGAACACCCAGTACGCCCTCCTCCGGTCGCGGAAGACCGTGGAGACGATGGTGGAGAAGCAAGGGCTCGACAAGTGGCCGGAGTTCCGGGGACAGAGCGCGTCGGAGATCGCGCGCTCCATCACCGGGAACATCGAGGTCACTCCCCAGCGCGAAACGTCCCTGGTGGCGGTGACGGTGATCGACTCGCGCAAGAATCTCGTGCATCGCATCGCGAACGAGTTGGTGGATACGTTCAAGGACATGCAGGCCTCGGCGCAGGCGAGCACCCTGCAGGACACGATTGATCGCCTGGAGACGAAGTACCTGGAGTACCGGGGAAAGGCCCAGCTGGGAGACAACCAGATCAACCGGCTGTTCGAGGAGAACAACACGGACCGGGAGACCTTCCTCGAGAAGCTCGAATTCGCGCGGCAGCGCATCCAGCTAAAGCAGCAGATGATCGACGAGGCCGAACTCGATCTGGCCAAGGAGCGCCCCTTCTACGACCAGATCGCGGCCACGCTGGCGGGCGGGAATCCGGACGGTCAGGCCCTCTCGGGCCTCCGCGGGCATCCGCTCGTACTCCGGGATCCGGCGGTCATGGCGCTCATGGGGGAAATCTTCGGCCTGGACCGGAAGATCAAGTCTCTCGTGGAGCGGGAAGGACTGGGCCCGAACCAGGAGGTCGTGCTGGCTCTGCAGCGTGAGCTTGCGGATCGCACCGCCGAACTGGAGCGGGCCCAGGATCAGTTCCTGCTCTCGTACTACCGGGACTACGAACTCAGCCTGGAGACGAAGAACATCCTCGAGCGGCAACTGGAGGAAGACGAGGACGAGTTCAGGAACCTCTCGCGGGTGAAGCTGCAGTACGACGAGCAGACGGCCTACATCGAGCGCGACAAGGCCGAGGCCGACCGGCACAACGTGCTCTACGAGAAGCTGCTCTCGCGGTCCAATGAATCCTTCGATCCGGTGACGGTGGCGGAGCGGGCCGACCAGCCCTTCGCCCCCTTCAAGCCGGACAAGCGCCTGAACATGATCCTGGCGAGCATCTTCGGCCTGCTGGGCGGACTCGGCATCGCCTTCTTCCTCGAGTACATGGACGACACGGTCAAGACGAAGGAAGAGCTGCAGCGGATCACCGAGGCCCCCCTGCTCGGCGTCATTCCACACATCTCCGCCCGCCGTACGGAGGTGGCCAAGAAGGACCTCTTCGCCTACAACCAGCCGAAATCGACGATATCCGAGGCGTTCCGTGGCGTGCGGACGGCGATCTCCTACTCGGCGAAGGGGAAGGAATCCCGCGTCTTCCTGGTGACCTCATCGGGGCCGAAGGAGGGCAAGACCACGATCGTGATCAACATCGCCACGGTCATGGCCTACAGCGGAACCCGCACCCTGCTGATCGACGCCGACCTTCGAAAGCCGCGCATTCACAAATCCTTCGACCTGAACAACTCGCGTGGCCTGACGAACCTCATCATCGGGGACGGCGTCGCCGAGGATCTCATCCAGTCGACCGGGCACGATCGCCTGGACGTGCTCTCGAGCGGGCCCATCCCGCCGAACCCGTCCGAGTTGCTCGGGACGCCGCGCATGGTGGAGATCCTCGAGGAACTCGGAACGAAGTATGACCGGATCCTGATCGACACGCCTCCCATCGGGGCGGTGACGGACGCCGCCGTGGTGGGGCAGATCGTCGATGCCGTGCTGCTGGTGGTGCACGCCGGGAAGACGCGCCGCAAGCTGATCGAGAGGGGGCTGGAGCAACTGGCGCAGATCAATGTGCCGATCACCGGCGTCATTCTGAACAACCTGAAGATCGGCCAGAAGCGGTACTACCCGGGCTACTACCACTACTACTATTACTACTCGTCCTATTACGGGGCGGACAAGCGGCAGAAGAGCAAGGCCAAGGAAAAGAGCAGAGTCTGAGGCGTACCTTGGCTCCCACCCAGAATCCGGCAGCTTGGCGCAGATGGCAGGTTCTCCTACCGATCTGTGCCCTCGTGGCGGCCTGTGCCTGTGGTGTCCATGCCTGCCTGACCCTGGCTCATGCCTCGGTGCTCGGGGGAGCCTATCGCACCGACCCCTTCGTCACTCGCGTGGTGGATCGGCTGGGGCCTTCCCGGCTCCGGGACTCCGGCGTGGACTACGAGGGGGCGTCCCGACTCGCCCCACTCGACTTCCGTTATCCCTATCGCCACGCCAACTCGCTCTGGTTCGGAAACGGGCCTGGGGCGCGCTCCCGCTCCGACGTGCTGCGGGCGCACGAGTTGTTCAGCGAGGCCATTGACCGGGCGCCGACCGTGGCCGAGGCCCGGTACTACTACGCGACCACCTCTCTGGTTCTGTCCGAGGACGTCGAGGCGGATCGGAGCGCCCTCGCCGCCCTGACCCTTGCTCCCCTGCACCTGGACCTTCGGCGGAAGGTTGCGCTCTACTTCGAGGATCGCTTCAAGCACACTCGTTCCGATGCCCACCTGGAGGCGGCCTTTCGTGCCATGGGGGGCGAGCGTGCAGACCTGATCCGGGTCGTGCTGACCGATCCCCTGATCTCCTACGACCGGGTGAGCAAGGCGTTCGCGTCCTCGGGACTGTCGCCGGAAGACCGCATCGGCATTCTCATGGGCATGGAGCGATGGTCGTGGGCAATCCGGGCCTCGGAGGAACTCGAGGCCGAGGCCGAGGACGGTGCGGCCCTGAGGAGCATGGTCCGGGTCCGGTATGCCGAGAGTCTGATCGATCGCGGTGCCTTCATGGGCGCCCGCCGGGAGGCGGAATTCGGACTCGAACTGATGGGGGATCGGTTCAGTTCCTATCGGACCCTCGCCCGGGCCAGGCTTCTGGCCGGAGACTTCGAGTCGGGGCTCCCGGCTCTCGATCGGGCGCTTGAGGAGGGGCTCTCGGTTGCGGGCGCGGAAGAGACTCTCGAGCATGCCTCGGTGCCGCCGGCGCGGCGTGCGGCCTTCTGGCTCGGGATGCGGTCGCGGGGTCGAGCGGACACATCCGTGCTGCTGGCCCTGGCGCGGGCGTACGTTGAGAGTGACCAGCATCTCCTCGCGCAGCAGACGCTTCTGGTGGTGCTCGAGGGCAACCGCGCGCACTCTCCGGCTCACCTCCTCATGGCCCAGGCCTTTCAGCGATCCGGCAACTTTGCGGCAGCGCTCCGTCACGCCCGGCTCGCGGTCAAGCTGGATCCCGAAAACCGGGTCGCCAAGGCCCTGGTCGCCCTGCTCCTGAAGGAGACCCGGTGACTTCTCTGGCCCGAGCGATCTTCTGGAGCGTGCTGTTCCTGCTCGTCGTCGCCGCGCCGGTGCCGATCGGCTCCGTGAACACCGAATGGAGCATGCTCGTGGCGGCGGCCTCGATGGTGCTCGGCGCCGGGCTGCTGGTGGCCGGGCTCAAGAGGGGGCTCGGGCTTTCCCGTTTCCGGACCCTCGCGCCGCTCTGCTTCTTCACACTGTGGATCGGGTTGCAGTTGATTCCCCTGCCCCGGGGACTCGTGGGCTTCCTCTCGCCGGGGCGGGTTTCAGACCTCACCGCGCGCGCCGGAGACGCTTTCCTCCCCCTTACGGTCTATCCCGGCGTGACCCTCGAGAAGGTGCTGCTCCACTTCGGCCTGCTGCTGCTCCTCCTCGGCCTGAGCACCGTGCGATCGCGCGCCCCGTTCCGCATCCTGGCCCTGGCGGGGTTTCTGCACGCAGCTCTCGCCGCGGTGCTCATGGTGACCGGAGGAACCGGGTCCGACCGGGTGGTGTGGCTCTACGAACTGCCGGAGGTCCTGACGCCGTTCGGCACGTACGTGAACAAGAACCACTTCGGCGGTCTGATGATCATCGGGATCGGGGCGGCCCTGGCGGTGATGCTCAGGCGTTGGTTCTATGCCTACCAGAAGGTCCGGGATTTCGGCTGGCGAGGCGGCCTGTCGGCACTCGCGGGCCGCGGCTTCTTCCGGCTTCTGGCGCCCCTGGTGGCGGTGCTTTCCATGCTGCTCACCGTGTTCGCGAGTGGATCCCGGGGCGCCGCCGCCGCCATCGGCCTGGCGCTGATCCTGGTCCCCATCGTCGTCAGCCGGGCGCGCGGCCGCGTCAGGATCTGGCCCGCGGCGGTGGCGACGGGCGTGCTGTGCGGTGTGGCGCTCCTGGCGACCATGGGGCGCTCCACCTCCGTCCTGGAGCGCTTCCTGCCGGAGGGGAACTTCATGAACCGTCCCCGGCTGTGGAAGGAAGCCATGCGCATGACCCTCGAGTTCCCCCTCTGCGGCACGGGCATCGGGACCTTCACATACGTGTTTCCGCGCTATCAGAGTTTCGCGCCGGATCGCGAATTCACCCATGCGGAGGGGGACTGGGTCCAGAACGTCGCCGAGACCGGTTTTGTGGGGGGACTCGCCCTGCTGGTCTTCGCGATCCTGCTGTGGCGGCGTATGATTCGGGCTCTCAAGGCGCCGACTCGCACCCGAGCGATCGTCATCGGGGGCGGGATCGGCATCGCGGGGATTGCTCTGCACGGTCTGGTGGATGTGAGCTTGCACATTCCATCCAACATGCTGGCGGTCACGGTGCTCCTGGGAGGGCTCCTGGGATTGACCGCGCCGCCAGAAGGCACAGGTTGTGCGGAGCAGCCCTGAGGGAAGATTGCCGAGGACAGCATGAAAAGAGCTTTGGTCACAGGCGGCGCTGGATTTCTGGGTTCGCATCTCTGCGAGGGACTGATTGCGGAGGGCTACGGTGTCATCGCGATGGACAACCTGCTCACCGGTTCCCTCGACAACATCGCGCACCTTGTGGGCGGCGAGCGCTTCAAATTCGTGAAGCAGGACGTCACCGAGTTTCTGCACGTCCCGGGTCGGCTGGATCTGATCCTCCACTTCGCCTCTCCCGCCAGCCCGATCGACTACCTGGAGTTGCCCATCCAGACGCTGAAGGTCGGGGCGCTCGGGACCCACAAGACGCTGGGCCTGGCGAAGGAGAAGGGGGCCACCTTCCTTCTGGCGAGCACCTCCGAGGTCTACGGCGACCCCCTGGAGCACCCCCAGACGGAGCAGTACTGGGGGAACGTGAACCCGGTGGGCCCGCGCGGAGTGTACGACGAGGCAAAGCGGTTCGCGGAGGCCATGACCATGGCCTATCACCGCTACCACGGTGTCGACACGCGCATCGTCCGGATCTTCAACACCTACGGCCCGCGCATGCGCCTGAACGACGGTCGGGCCCTCCCGGCCTTCGTGTCCCAGGCTCTCAGCGGCGAGCCGCTGACTGTCTTCGGAGATGGACATCAGACGAGATCGTTCTGTTTTGTGGACGATCTGGTAGCCGGCATCCTCAAACTCGCTCACTCCGGGGAACACGACCCCGTGAACATCGGCAACCCCAGCGAGATCACCATTCTCGAGTTCGCGGAGACCGTCCTGCGCCTGACCGGGAGCAAGTCGTCGATCCTGCACCAGGACCTTCCGGTGGACGACCCGAAGGTGCGTCAGCCGGACATCACCCGCGCCCGCGAGCTTCTGGGCTGGGAACCGAAGGTGACGCTGGACGTCGGCCTGGGCCGGGCCATCGCCTACTTCGAGGAGAAGCTGAATGATCGCACGGGTCGCGAAGATCGAGTTCGGGCGTGAGTGAGAAAGTCCTCGTTACCGGCGGAGCCGGGTTCATCGGCTCCCACCTCGCGGAGGGCCTTCTGGCCCGCGGCGACGAAGTTGTGGTGCTCGACAATCTCAACGATTTCTACGACCCGGCCATCAAGCGGCGCAATCTCGAGGTGCTGGCCGCTCGACCCGGTTTCGCCTTCGTCGAGGGGGACATTCGGGATCGGGAGACGGTCGGGGGCCTCTTCGCGGCGCACCATCCCGACGCGGTGATCCACCTGGCCGCCATGGCCGGTGTGCGACCATCCATCGAGAAGCCGGCCCTCTATGCGGACGTCAACCTCATCGGCACGTCGGTGCTGCTCGAGGCCGCGGTTTCGGCGGGAGTGGAGCGGTTCGTGTTCGCCTCGTCGTCGTCGGTCTACGGAGAGCGCAAGGACCCGCCGTTCCTCGAGACGGACCGCGTGGACGGACCGATTTCACCGTACGCGGCGACGAAGAAGGCCGGCGAGTTGATCTGCCATTCGTTCTCCCACGTTTCCGGCCTCAACGTGACCTGTCTTCGGTTTTTCACGGTCTACGGACCCCGCCAACGTCCGGAGATGGCCATTCACAAGTTCGCGAACCTGATTCTCGCGGGACGCCCCATTCCGGTGTTCGGGGACGGATCCTCGGCCCGCGACTACACCTTCGTGCTGGACATCGTGGACGGCACGATCCGGGCGCTCGATCGCCTTTCCGGCTACCGGATCTACAACCTGGGCGGCTCCGGCGTGACCACCCTGTCCCGACTCATTGAAGTGTTGGGTCGGGCCCTCGGTCGTGAGCCTGTCATCGATCGTCTGCCGATGCAGGCCGGTGACGTGTCTCTCACCTCCGCGGGGGTTGAGCGGGCCCGTCGGGATCTGGGCTTTGAGCCGAAGGTATCCATCGAAGAGGGCGTGAACCGCTTCGCCGAGTGGTTGAGGGAGAGATCGGGTTGAGAGTCGTCCTCGTCGCCGGCGCCCGACCCAACTTCATGAAGGTCGCGCCGCTCGTCGCCGCGTTCGAGAAGGCCGGGGGGTGCGAGACCTGCCTGGTGCATACCGGTCAGCACTACGACGCCGAGTTGTCGCGGGTGTTCTTCGAAGAACTGGGCATTCCCCGGCCCGACATCGATCTGGAAGTCGGATCGGGAAGTCACGCCCACCAGACCGCCGAAGTGATGATCCGTTTCGAACCGGTGCTCCTCGATCGCCGTCCGGACCTCGTGGTCGTGGTGGGGGACGTGAACTCGACGCTCGCCTGTGCCGTGACCGCCGCGAAGCTCGGCGTGCCGGTGGCCCATGTGGAGGCCGGCCTGAGGTCCTTCGACGAATCCATGCCCGAGGAGCTCAATCGGCGCCTCACGGACGTGATCTCACGGTGGCTCTTCGTCTCGGAGCCGAGCGGAATGGAGAATCTCGCGCGGGAGGGAATCCCCGCCGAGCGGTGCCACTTCGTCGGCAATGTCATGATCGATACGCTTCTCGGGCACCGTGACGCAGCGCGCGACCAGCGTGCGCCGGAGAATTTCGGGGTGGCGGATCGTGACTACGTGGTCCTCACCCTGCACCGACCATCGAATGTGGATCGCCGGGACGTGCTCGCCGGCATCCTCGACGCCCTCGAGGAGATCGCGGCTTCTGTCCCGGTCCTGCTCCCCCTTCATCCCAGAACCGCGGCGGCCCTTTCGCGCTTCGATCTCCGGAATCGGGCGGATGGGATTTCGGGCCTCGCGCTGCTGCCACCTCTCGGATATCTCGACTTCCTTGGCCTGATGGCTGATGCTATGGCCGTTCTGACGGATTCCGGGGGCATTCAGGAAGAAACCACGGTGCTGGGCGTGCCGTGTCTGACGCTCCGGGAGAATACCGAACGTCCGATCACTCTCGAAAAGGGCACGAACCGATTGACCGGCTCTGACCCGAAGCGAATCCTGGATGCGTTCCGGGCACTTCGCCGGCCAGGGGACCGCGCGGTTCAGGTTCCGGATCTGTGGGATGGTCAGGCTGCCGGGAGGATCGTCGAGATTCTCCGCTCGCAGGAGGTGTGACTCAGATGGCGCGATACCTGATCACTGGGGGCGCGGGGTTCATCGGGTCGAACATCGCACACCGGCTCATCGAACAGGGTGACCGGGTGGTGGTTTTCGACAACTTCTCGACCGGCCGGAAGGCCAACCTCGAGGAGATCAAGAAGCACAAGAACCTGCGCGTCGTCGAGGGCGATATCTGCGATCTGGTGGAACTCAAGAAGGAAGCCAAGAAGACGGACTTCGTTCTTCACCACGCCGCCCTCCCGAGTGTGCAGCGTTCGATGAAGAAGCCCCTCGATTCGAACGAAGTGAATGTGGTCGGGACGCTCAACGTCCTGATCGCCGCGCACACCTACTCCTCCGTCAAGAGGGTGGTCTTCTCTTCCTCGTCTTCGGCCTACGGCGACAGCCCGACGCTGCCGAAGGTCGAAACGATGCAGAACAACCCCCTGTCTCCCTATGCCGTCTCGAAGATCGCCGGCGAAGACTACTGCCGGATGTTCTACAGTTCGTTCCGCCTGGACACGGTGGTGCTCCGTTACTTCAACGTCTTCGGGCCGCGCCAGAATCCGACCTCGCAGTACGCGGCGGTCGTGCCCAAGTTCATCGGAACGCTTCTTCGCGGCCGTGAACCGCTGATCTGCGGCGACGGCAAGCAGTCCCGCGACTTCACCTACGTCGAGAACGTGGTGGATGCGAACCTGCTTGCCACGCAGACCCCGAAGGCCGGCGGCGAGATCCTGAACATCGCCTGCGGGACGCGAGTGACCATCCTCGGTCTCGCGAACTTCCTGGCGCAGGTTCTGGGTCGCGAGGTCAACCCCCGGTTCGAGAAGGCCCGTCCGGGCGATGTCCGCCATTCTCTGGCCGACATCACCAAGGCCCGCGAGTTCCTCGGTTTCCGGCCGAAGTACGGAATCGAAGAGGGCCTGCGCATGACGGTGGACTGGTACCAAAAGCGCCGCCGGTAGCAGACCGTCGGCCTCCGTGCCGACCGCGTTCGACCACCCTTGCTCGTTCCCCTTGGGATTGCGCGGGATCGGGCGCCCCCCTCCCCGAGCCGTTCCAACCCCGTCCACCCACCATTCCCCGCCCCCCTTGGGCTTGCGGGTCGGCACGCCCCCCTAGATCTGTTTTCCCTCCCCCCCGAAATCCATCCAGGCGCTGAGGAAGCAGCGCCCTCCGATGGGTCTTAAAAGAGATCATCCTGACTCGCGTTGATACCCCCCGTGCAGGCACGTCTGTCAGCACCGCCCCGGCGAAGTTGCCCCCTGAATCAAGCGGGCCCCGCGACTTGTGTCGCGGGGCCCGCTTGATCGGAACGACCAGCCGGTCTAGGAGCGCTTTTGCTTCTTGCGCCTCCGGACCCACACGCCGAGACCCAGGAGCCCGGCTCCGAAGAGGGCCAGTGTTCCAGGCTCGGGCGAGGCGAAGGTGTCGAGATAGATTTCAGCAGCGCCGGTGAAGGTGAAGAGCACTGTCACGGTGGAGATGCTGGTCGATGTGACCGGATGATTGAACGGCAGCAGAACGAAGTAGTCCTGGTAGGACGGGTCCGGGATGGTCACGGTCGTTCCCGAAACAGACGTGCTGTTGTATGCGGTGACAGCTGCGGTCAAGTTCCCGTTGATGTCGTCGAAGACCAGCCAGAACGGCGCGGATCCGGGGCGAGGGTTGGCAAAGGTCCAGGTGGCCTGCACCGTCTCGGTTCCGCCGAGAGTGTGGGCGATGTAGCGCTCCTTGTTCGGAGCGGCGGTGGCCCGACTGATCGGCCGGTCCTCGATGATGCCCGCGGACTGCGAGTCAATCACGGCGCCGGTGGCCCAGACGATTGCGGCATCCGCCGTTTGCGTACCCGCAATGCCCAGGAACATCACCACG
>SWCD01010673.1_pt1 | contig 10671 bp, 7 predicted proteins | sample 4693011 | NCBI WGS metagenome assembly SWCD01 (sample SAMN10267278, study PRJNA491770) | bioreactor metagenome | isolation source: DHS bioreactor inoculated with marine | place: Japan: Omine Ridge, Nankai Trough | reverse complement strand
ACGCGAAAAGCTTTTTAGCTATTACTCTGATTCCGAACAGATTATCCTATTATTTATTTTACCACTCATTGGTATTTTTCTTACGGTTATTTTTCTGAAATATATTATCAGGGATAATGTGGGACATGGCGTCCCTCGAATTTTATATGTGATATCCAAACTGGATGCAAGTATGCGCAGGCATAAGATTTTTTCCTCATTAGTGGGCGGATCGCTCACAGCAGGATTCGGTGGATCGATAGGATTGGAGTCGCCTATTATTTCTACCGGGGCGTCTCTGGGGTCAACTATTGGTCAGTGGTTGAAATTGGGTTACAAGCACAAAACCTTACTTATTGGTTGCGGAGCAGCAGGTGCTATGGCCTCTATTTTTACAACCCCGATTGCAGCTGTTGTTTTCGGTTTTGAAGTTTTGTTACTAGATCTTTCGACAGCTTCATTGATTCCCTTGTTAATTTCCAGCGTTACCGGGGCAGTTACAACCAAATTATTAACCTCCGAACAATATCTGGTGCATTTTAAGGTTTCAGAAGAATTTGCCATACAGGATTTACCTTATTTTATATTATTGGGCGTAATTGCGGGTTTTGTGGCCGTGTATTTTCATTATATGCATTTCAAGATTATCAAATTCTTCAAGCGTTTTAAGTCTATCTGGGTAAAAGTGCTTGTAGGAGGTAGTGCATTGGGCATACTGGTGTATCTTTTTCCCCCGCTATATTCAGAAGGCTATGAATCCATAAGGACCATCGTTAGCGGAAACGCGGAAGAGCTACTCAATTACACTTTTCTTGAAGGATCTGAATTTTACGTATCATTGCTTATTTTCACGAGTTTGTTGGTGGTTTTCAAGGTAATAGCAACGACCCTCACAACCGAGGCGGGCGGCGTGGGGGGTATTTTTGCTCCAGCTGCCGTGATGGGCGGTTTTACAGGTTTTACGATCAGCAGGAGCCTTAATGAATTGTTTGAGGGTTTAGGGTTACATGAAGGAAATTTTACTCTGGTGGGCATGGCAGCAGTGCTCGGTGGTGTGCTAATGGCACCGCTTACAGCAATTTTCCTGATCGCAGAAATGTCAAACGGGTATGAACTTATCGTACCATTGATGTTAGCAACTGCTATCGCCTACCTCATTGCTAAAACTTTCAATAGGCATTCTATATTTACGCAATCGCTAGCTGAAGGCGGTTTTTTATTCCAGTTTCGTGACAAAACTGTTATCAACCAGTTAAAAATAAGGGAACTACTTGAGGAAGACGTAATTACAGTATCTATCAACAGCACTTTAGGTGATCTTGTAGAGCAAATTAAAGTTTCTAAAAGAAACTTTTTTGCCGCAATTGATGAACAAGATACCTTCATCGGGATGATTTTATTGGACGACGTGAGAAAAGATATGTTCAATCATGAAAAATACGATGAATCTATTTCGGACTATTTACATGTTATGATGAGTGATGAAAAAGTTTCTGTAGATACTGATGTGCAGGACATCATCAATAAATTCAACAAAACAAATAATTATAATATGGTGGTGGTGGATGGCAACAAATATGTGGGTATTGTATCGAGAGCAAATTTATTAAAAGCCTATCGCGACAGCATGATCTCAAATGATGAGAAATATTAATGCCATTTATGATATATGAAAACGCCATCAAAGTCGTTATTAACAGGATAATAATTTAAAAAATGGATATAAAAATCGCTATAAAAGAATCGATTGCTACAAAAACACGATTGATTGAAGATAAGGAAGTGATTCAAAAAATTGAACAGGCTGTTCAGGTTTGTATAAATGGATTTAAGAACGGAAAAAAACTGTATTTGTGCGGCAATGGGGGTAGTGCTGCAGATGCCCAGCATATTGCAGCAGAACTTTCCGGGCGCTTTAACTACGACCGCAAACCATTACCGGCAGAAGCTTTGCATGTAAACACATCCTTTTTAACAGCTGTAGCCAACGATTATAATTACACCCAAATCTATAGTAGAATGGTGGAGGCTTTTGGTGATGAAGGGGATATCTTAATCGGTATCAGCACTTCAGGTAATTCTTCCAATGTTGTCAATGCGATGCAATCTGCTAAAGCGAAAAAAATGACAACTATTGGATTTACAGGTGAAAAGGGTGGCCAATTAGTCGGTTTGAGTGATGTTTGTATTCATGTGCCGTCAGATAATGTAGCCCGCATACAGGAGTCACATATTTTAATTGGGCATATTTTGTGCGAAGAAATTGAAAAAGCTATTTTTCCCAGGTAAATTATAATGGCTGATTTTTTAAGACAAATAGATAGCAGTTGGACACTTTTTCTTGACAGGGATGGAGTGATCAATAAACGTCCACCTGGTGACTATGTAAAAAACTGGCATGAGTTTGAATTTTTGCAGGGCGTAACCGAAGCCCTGAAAATACTGGCCACAAAGTTTCAACGGATCATCATCATCACCAACCAGCAGGGCATTGGAAAAAACATTATGACCCCAGAAGATTTACATCTGATCCATAGCAAATTAAAAAAAGAAGTCGCGAAAAAAGGCGGGCGGATTGATGCCATATACTTTTGCCCTGACTTGGTCACCAAACCCAATAATTGCCGGAAACCTTCCGTTAAAATGGCCGAACAGGCAAGAAGAGATTTCCCCGACATAGATTTTAGCAAAAGTATCATGGTCGGGGATACTTTGTCAGACCTGCAATTTGGTCAGCATGCAGGTATGAAAACAATTTATATTAATTCAAATGCGCTTGCGTTATCTGAATTGAATTATGATGAAAGTTTTAAATCATTAATTGATTTTACGAGCGCCTTTTGCGCAAACGATTGATACCAGCCCAAACGGAAACTTATTAACAAGATTTTTTAATTGTTAATAACAATTGTTCAAATTTCACAACCAAATAATCTTTTTAGCGCACCTACTTTTTACATTTGTCGTATACTTAAATTTAATTGATGTCACCGGGATTCATATTTGGAATTTTTCTTGTTTATACACTCATCATATTTTCCGTTTCCTGGATCACATCAAGAAATGCTGACAACCAGAGCTTTTTTATTGGCAACCACAAATCACCATGGTTTGTGGTGGCATATGGTATGATAGGGGCATCGCTATCTGGTGTAACTTTTATCTCCATTCCCGGATGGGTGGAAAGTGCGCACTTTACATATTTCGCAATCGTACTGGGATATGTATTTGGCTATGCCATTATTAGCCTTGTTCTCTTACCAATCTATTACAAACTGAATCTGACATCGATTTACACCTATTTATATAACAGGTTTGGAAACAACGCTTACAAAACAGGATCCGTTTTCTTTCTAATATCCAGGATAATTGGCGCTTCATTCAGAATGTTTCTGGTTGTAAGTGTGTTACAGGTTTTTGTATTCGACTATTTTGGGATTCCTTTTTGGGTGACGGTTATTTTCTTTATCATTCTCATTCAATTATACACAAGAAAAGGGGGCATTAAGACCATCATCTGGACAGATACCCTGCAAACTACATTTATGCTGGCGGCAGTAGTAATTACCATTGGTCTGGTGCTGTCAAAAATGGAAATAGGCATAGGAGAGATGATGGATACAGTTTGGGCTAGCGACCTCTCCACAATCTTTGTAATGGATACCAACAGCAAACAAAATTTCTTTAAACTTTTTCTGAGTGGGATATTTATTACAATCGTAATGACAGGGCTTGACCAGGATATGATGCAAAAAAACCTCAGTTGCAAAAACCTGAAAGATGCCCGCAAGAATATGACAACTCTGAGTCTGATTTTGGTTCCCGTTAATCTTATTTTCCTGTTTTTAGGAGCCGTTCTGTATCTGTATGCGGCTGAATTTAACGTGCAACTCCCTGAATTATCAGATCATCTTTTTCCTCTAATCGCCTTTAACCATCTTGGTTTGTTAGCAGGAACTGTATTTATAATAGGTTTGATATCAGCCGCTTATTCGAGTGCCGACAGTGCATTGACCGCATTGACAACATCCTTCAGTATTGATATTATGGAATACGATAAAAAGTACGGCGATAATGAAAGTTTGTTGAAGAAAAAACGCCAAACAATCCATTTGTTGATGGCACTTGTCATTATTTTTGTCATCGTTGTATTCGGATTAATTAATAATCAAGCTGTTATTTCACAATTATTTACCCTTGCCGGATATACTTATGGTCCATTGTTGGGTTTATATGCCTTTGGGCTGTTTACAAAAATTGAAGTGAAAGATAAATTCATTCCTTATATTGCCATCATAGCACCCGTTATATCGTGGTTTATAAGCCATTATTCGATAACTGTTTTCAATGGTTATGAAATTGGTTTCGAGCTCCTTATTATCAATGGAATGCTCACTTTTATAGGATTGTTTTTAATAAGAAAACCATTAGTTAAAACTGTATAATTATGCCAAACTTTAGATTTACCGCTCTTGAAAAAACGCTTTACACACCCGCAGTGGAAGTAAATTATCCATCAAAAAAAGCATCTGAATATTATGGTACAATGGTGTTTAATCAAACCATCATGCGCGAATACCTTACAGGAGAAGCATACGAGCTGTTGCAAAATGCCATTCAGAAAGGTACCCGGATTGAAAGGAAAGTAACGGATCAGATTGCTTCTGCCATGAAAGCATGGGCACTAAACAAAGGCGTAACACATTATACACATTGGTTTCATCCTTTAACTGGCGCTACCGCTGAAAAACATGATTCATTTATAAGCCCGATAGAAGAGGGCAGGGCCATTGAAGAATTCCAGGGAAACTCGCTAATACAGCAGGAACCTGATGCATCCAGTTTCCCAAGTGGTGGCATCAGGAATACATTTGAGGCCAGGGGCTATACCGCATGGGATCCTACGTCGCCGGCATTTATTGTGGAGAACACTTTGTGTATTCCTTCCATTTTTGTTTCCTATACAGGTGAATCATTGGATTATAAAACACCATTGCTACGTTCCATGAAAGCGCTGGATGACATTGCCGTCGAAGTGGTTAAATATTTTAACAAAAATGTAAGAAAAGTTTATCCGACACTGGGATGGGAACAAGAATATTTCCTTGTTGATTCGGCATTACATACAGCCCGACCAGATTTAATGCTCACTGGCAAAACGGTATTTGGACATTCTTCAGCAAAGGATCAGCAATTATCAGATCATTATTTTGGCACCATCCACGACCGGGCTCTTGCTTTTATGCAGGAGCTTGAAATAGAATCTCATAAACTGGGAATCCCGTTAAAAACGAGGCATAATGAGGTGGCACCCAGTCAGTTTGAATGTGCCCCAGTATTTGAAGAAGCCAATATTGCAGTCGATCACAATCAATTACTGATGCACCTGCTTGACAAGGTAGCCCGCAAACATCATTTCAAAGTGCTTTTGCACGAAAAACCATATGCAGGTGTGAATGGTTCTGGTAAGCATAATAACTGGTCGCTGGCAACCGACACGGGTATCAACCTCCTGTCGCCCGGGAAAAATGCCAAAGATAATTTCAGATTTATCACTATCCTTGTCAACATTTTAAAAGCAGTACATGAGCATGAAGAATTGATCAGGGCCAGCATCGCATCCGCAGGAAATGATCTCAGGTTAGGCGCCAACGAAGCGCCTCCGGCTATCATCTCTGTATTTATTGGTGATCAACTTACCCGAACTTTACATGAAATTGAAAAAATGCCTTCCATGGGTGAACTGAACAACGACCATCATATGGAAGTTTCAATGAATATTCCAAAGATCCCCGAAATACTTTTTGATAATACTGATAGAAACCGCACGTCGCCCTTCGCTTTTACTGGAAACAAATTCGAGTTTAGAGCAGTTGGCTCTAGTGCTAATACAGCCAAACCCATGTTCGTGCTGAACACCATCATGGCTGACCAGTTAAGGGTATTCAAAGCTGATGTAGATAAACTGATTGATAGTGGTATGGAAAAAGACGATGCCATATTCGATGTGGTGAAAAGGTATATTAAAGAATCAAAGAAGATCAGGTTTGAAGGTAATTCATATGGTGATGAATGGATGAAAGAGGCCAAAAAAAGAGGGCTTTCCAACCATACATCCACACCTGAAGCACTAAAAGCATTTGTTTCTAAAAAAACAATTGACCTGTTCGATAGAAACCAGGTAATGAGCAAGAAAGAACTTGAATCTCGCTATGAACTCAAACTGGAAAAATACATTAAGAAAGTACAAATAGAAGCCCGTGTGATGGGAGATTTGGCCATTAACCATATTTTACCAACAGCCATTCTTTATCAGAATCGTTTAATTGAAAACACTCGCGGATTGAAGGAAGTACTTGATTCCAAAACTTTTGTTAAGCTTTCAAAAAACCAGTTGAACGCTATTAAATATATTTCAGAACATATTTCAGCGATTAAAGAACAGGTAGAAACCATGATCGAAGCCCGTAAGAATGCCAATATTATTGAAGATCAATATGATAAGGCGGTTGCATACAGGGATACAGTTATGATCTATTTTGACGGGATACGTTACCATGTTGACAAGCTGGAATTTTTGGTTGACGATGAATTATGGCCATTACCCAAATACCGTGAATTGCTATTTATGAGATAAGGGGGTAAAAAGTTTGACCGTTTTCCCATATATGTAAAGGTGTTCTTAATTGAATATTAAAATTTGAGGGAAATAGGGAGAATTGATACTTCAATTGCGAAAAATGAGCTATGATTTTCATGTATCTTCTTTGATTGTAACTGCCATATGTTACTTTTATCCATTTACCATAAACCTTACACTCAATAACCACAAATAACAGGCTTGTTCATGCAATTCTTTAATCATATTAACGGTTACAAAAATTATAATATTTGAAGTTAAGGACTATTTCTTAATTTTGAGCTGATTAAATTTATAGCCATGCGATCTGCGAAAATTTACGTACTAAGTCTCATCATACTGATTTTAGGAAACGCTGTTTCTTATGGACAGTATGTTGTAAAGAAAGCTTCTGGAAATAGCACCAATACTTCACTCGATGGTTTTTATTATGCCATTCCACAAACGGTTTTAAAGATTGACCTGGTTATTGAAAAGATTGAACAAATTCCTGGACCCCTTGCGAATTATGCTGAAGATTATCTGGGCGTTACTGATTATATAGGTACAAATAGTCAGTCAGCAAAGCTTTTACATGCAGCTATTACACCCCTTTACGAAGCAGACCCGGAACAATATTATTATGTTCAATTTCCGGTGGAAAGGTCTAAAGATGAAAAAGCAAGCAGTTTTCAATTAACTGAAATGGGGACACTGCTTGGTTTTGGCGATACGGGAAATATCAGTCAGGAAACACAAGAAACTACAATAGACCAAACCTTTATTCTGCTCGAAGGCGATAAAGACTTTTCTTATTATGCTGATTACAACCGTAAAAAGAAAATTGATACAGTAGTCAGGAAAATTTCAATAGACACGGTCACCATCAACAGGTTTTTATTTAAAACAAGTTGGGTTGATAAAAGTGACAAAGAAAAAGCCAATGAAGCAGCACAATATATTTTGGAATTACGTGAAGCCAGATTTCATCTTATCTCGGGTTACCAGGAAGTGAACTACGGTGAAAGCATGAAATATATGAACAACCAGTTGAAAGAACTAGAAAATAAATACTTAGAGTTATTTCTTGGAAAAGAAGTAAAAACAACTGATATCCAGACAGTATATTACGTTCCTAAAAAAGAAAATTCAGGAGATATTATTTACAACGTTCCTGATGGAAACCATATAAAAATTCAATGGGATATGATATACACAACTGCACAACTTCCTGAAAAACCATTAGAAAAAATTGACAATATTTATTACAGGATACCTCAATCTGCAAGCTTTAAAATAACCCAGAGCAACAATACATATTTCAATTCAATCATAGCCGTTAGCCAATTTGGCATGATTGTAACAGCACCTCTCAACCGAACCAAATTATATTTTGATCCACAAACCGGAAATTTAAAAAACATTATCAGGGAATAAAAAAAGATTAGAAACATGGAATTTTTTGAAAGACAATTTTATCATAATACGGTTACCGATTGGGCTATTTCACTGTTGATTATTATTGGCGCTGTAATAGTCACCAAACTATTGGTTTGGTTTATTAAAAATATTGTAAAAAAGCTATCGGCTAAAAGCAAAACCAAAATTGATGACCTGATCGTGGATATGCTTGAGGAGCCGCTCATATACATAATCGCTTTAGGTGGTGTTTGGTTTGCTGTTAATCGACTTACTTTTACCGACCAGGTTTCCTCTTATCTTGAACACGGCTTCTGGTTTGTAGTAATTTTGGTGGTAACGTGGTTCATCGCCAGATTATTGGAAGCACTCATTGACGAATACCTGACACCCATTGTAAAGAATAGTGAAAGCGACATTGACGATCAGTTGTTACCCGTGGCAAGAAAAGTTATCAAATATGCCATTTGGATACTGGGAGTTATTATCGCACTGAACAATGCAGGCTTTAATGTAGCCGCCGTACTGGCCGGATTAGGTATTGGAGGTTTGGCCCTCGCGATGGCTGCAAAAGATACCGTAGCCAATTTTTTCGGTGGTTTTACCATTTTTACCGACAAGCCCTTTGTTTTAGGCGACCGTATCAAGGTTGCCGGATATGATGGTATTGTGCAGGAAGTGGGCCTCAGAAGCACACGCATAAAAACATTGGCTGGCACCATTTTAACGGTTCCGAATATGAAGTTTACCGACAATATTGTTGAAAATGTGTCGCTGGAGCCTTCCAGAAAGGTAACTTTAAATTTAGGACTCACCTATGATACACCGGAGGACAAAATTCAACTGGCCATTGACATACTAAAAGACATAATTGCACATACAGAAGGTGCTGAAGAAAATGTGCCAGTAGGTTTTGATTCATTCGGTGATTTTTCTCTGGGTATCATTTTTATTTATTACATCAAAAAAGAAGCAGATATTTTGCAGGTTCAAACGAATGTAAATATGAAGATACTGAAACGTTTTAACGAAAATAAACTGGAATTTGCATTTCCTACTCAATCTATCCTGGCACAGATAAGCAAGTAATAATTAGAATGTATTGACCGTTTTCCTTAAGGCCACCAGTTTCCCTAAAAGTGGCTCTAGCAACACTAAATTCAACATATTGGCACTATCCGATTTTGCTTCGACAGGGTTGGGGTGTGTTTCGAGAAAAATACCATCAGCGCCTACGGCAATACCCGCCTTGGCAATGGTTTCGATCATCTCAGGATTCCCACCGGTTATTCCCGAACTTTGATTCGGTTGCTGCAATGAATGCGTCACATCAACAATAACAGGAAATCCGAATTGTTGCATTTCCGGTATGTTTCTGTAATCAACCACCAGGTCATTATAACCGAACATACTGCCTCTTTCGGTCAGTAGTATTTTTTTATTGCCAGTCGACAACACCTTGTCAATTGCGAATTTCATTGATGCACCCGACAGGAATTGTCCCTTTTTTATATTGACTACTTTACACGTTTTTCCGGCAGCTAACAGCAAATCTGTTTGTCGGCATAAAAAGGCGGGTATTTGTAAAATATCCACATATTCAGCTGCCATTTTAGCTTCTTCCGGCGAATGAATGTCTGTTACAACGGGGATATTTAAAGATTCTTTAATCTTTCTTAAGATAAGTAAAGCTTTCTTATCACCGATACCCGTAAAAGAATCCAGTTTCGACCGGTTCGCTTTTCGATAAGAGGCTTTAAAAATAAAAGGTATTCTGAGTTTATCAGTTACTTTTTTAATCTCCTCAGCAATTTGAAAAGTGATCTTTTCACTTTCAACAACGCAAGGTCCGGCCAGTAATAAAAAGTTACCCGATTTGGAATATTGTAATCCTGGAATGTCAAACATAAGGATGGATTTTTTCATCTGTTCAAAATTTTTAGTTTTCTGAAATTGAAGAAACTAAAAATTTCTTCCCATTCAGGAACTCCCGATGAATTTTAATCATTTTCAGTGTTTATCTTAAAATGTTAAAATTCATGGTCGTTTCAAAAATAATAAAACTTGGGCATCTTTTAAGTGGTAACTTTCTTTCCTTTTCTAAAATTCACGAAGTAAACACCCATAAAAATAAAAAACGCCGCCAGCACCTCAACGTAAGTCAGCCTGTCTTTGCTGGCCCAAAGGGAAATTATGGTAGCAATCAGTGGTTGTGCATAAATATAAGCACTATTCATAGTTGGGGTGATCGTTTTGAGCGAGAAGTTATTCAGAAAATACGCCAGTACTGTTGTAAAAAGCACCACATATCCAATGGATAACCAGATATGCATTGGAATGGCATTAAAATCAGACTTCATTACCAGCGGTAAGGTAAAAGGAAGAATGTAGATCAATCCAAAAGTGAACACCCATTTCATCACGGTGATGGCCGAATATTTTTTCAATAAGGGCTTTACCAAAACGAGGAAAAGCGCATAGGAAGAGGCATTTAAAAATGTGAATAAATTACCCAAAGAGGTGTTTGAACCAAATGAAATAATGCCGCCCTGCAATATCAGGTAAACGGCACCGATAAATCCAAATAAAATACCGATCATCTTGTTTAAACTGATCCTATCTCCAATAATAAAATGGGCGAAAACCATGACCAT
>SWCD01009508.1_pt1 | contig 10679 bp, 6 predicted proteins | sample 4693011 | NCBI WGS metagenome assembly SWCD01 (sample SAMN10267278, study PRJNA491770) | bioreactor metagenome | isolation source: DHS bioreactor inoculated with marine | place: Japan: Omine Ridge, Nankai Trough | reverse complement strand
GGGGGGGGGCACCGCCCTCCTCGCTTCGCTCGTCGGGGCGGCCGTCGGCTTTGCCGGCGGCCGAGGTCGGAGCCCCCGGTGGGGGCACCTCCCCGGTGCATCATTTCAGGGGCGTGTACGCCCCTACGGCCGCCTTGGCGGCCTACCCCAACACGCTGGCGCCTGAGGCGACGCGGGCGAAGGCGCTTCGCTGTTCGCCTGAGGGCGAAAACAACACCGGGAGTCCTTTTGGCGGGCCGACCGCAGTGAATCTGACCTACCGTGCCGGGCCTTTTTGGTCGGAATTCGGTGGCGGTATCTCTTCGAGGGGCGTGTACGCCCCTACGGCCGCCTTGGCGGCCTACCCCAACACGCTGACGCCTGAGGCGACGCGGGCGAAGGCGCTTCGCTGTTCGCCTGAGGGCGAAAACAACACCGGGAGTCCTTTTGGCGGGCCGACCGCAGTGAATCTGACTTACCGTGCCGGGCCTTTTTGGTCGGAATTCGGTGGCGGTATCTCTTCGAGGGGCGTGTACGCCCCTCCGGCCGCCTTGGCGGCCTACCCCAACACGCTGACGCCTGAAGCGACGCGGGCGAAGGCGCTTCGCTGGGCACCGCCCTTCCTCGCTTCGCTCGTCGGGGCGGCCGTCGGCTTTGCCGGCGGCCGAGGTCGGAGCCCCCGGTGGGGGCACCTCCCCGGTGCATTTCTTCAGGGGATCGTGATCCCCTACGGCCTGAGGGCGAAAACAACACCGGGAGTCCTTTTGGCGGGCCGACCGCCGTGTCGGCCTCGTTTCGCAGGCCTTCTGCGTTCCTCTTGGGATTGGGGGGGTGTCCCCCTGCCCGAGCTGTTCAAGTTGCGTCCAACTCACCTTGCCGCGTCCCCCTTGTGATTGCGCGTCGGCACGCCACCCTGAGTTCGTTTTCCTTCCCCTGAATCCGACCTACCGTGCCGGGCCTTTTTTGTCGGAATTCGGTGGTGGCTTCTCTTCGAAGGGCGTGTACGCCCCTCCGACCGCCGGGGCAGGCTCAAAATGATTCCCGGTTTTGTTTTTCGGGGGGAGTCTGCGAGAACGTCCAGGCCTGCTAATGTGATCTGAGCATGAGACGGCTCATCCTCATCTCCCTCGCCGCACTCGTCCTCCTCCTGATCGGCGGCGCCGTCTGGACCGGTGTCGGCGTGGCTCCCGTTCATCTGGTGTGGCGGTACGGCTTCTCCTACGGCCCGGAATCCACCGGAAGGGTGTTGACCGTGTCCGGGGTGGAGTTCGTGGAGATCGGGCCGGGGTGCTTCCGGATGGGGTCGAACGAGATCGCGGAGGGTGGGGACATCCTCGGCCGGTGTTGCGCGAGGTTCGGCTTGCCGTGGGGGGATCAGCCGGAGCCGTCCAACGAAATGCCCGCGCACTGGGTGGAGTTTCGTCGGGGCTTCTGGATGGCGAAGACGGAAGTGACCAACGCGCAATACGAGGCCTTCGATCCGGAGCACGAGCGGGGCGAAGACTCGTCGGGGCCCCGGGAGCCGGTGGTGGCGATTTCGTGGGAGGAGGCGACGAAGTACTGCGCGCAACTGAGTGAGATGTCGGGTCTTCCCATACGGCTGCCCTCCGAGTCGGAATGGGAGTGTGCCTGCCGGGCGGGTTCCCGGTGGGAGTTCACCTTCGGGGAGGGCGAGAGTCGATTGGGCACCTACGCCTGGTACCAGGCGAACTCCGGCGGTCGCGCCCACGAAGTCGGCACTCGGCGGGCCAATGTGTGGGGGCTTCACGACTTCCACGGCAACGTGTGGGAATGGTGCGAGGACACCTACCACCCGAACCACGAAAACGCCCCGGCCGACGGCACGGTCTGGACTCGGGGTGGCCCGGAGTGGAAGCCGGATACGCCGTTCCGAGTCGTCCGCGGCGGGGCCTTCGACTGCTTTCCCGCTTACGTCCGGTCCGCGGTTCGGGGCTGGGGCGAGCCGGTGTACCGGTTCGCCTACCTCGGCTTCCGCCCCGCCTTCTCGCCGCCTGCTCGCTGAATCCCCACCGGGCCTCCGAAACTAGTGCCGGCGCTCCGTTCGGATTAAATTGGAAGAAGCGTACGGCCCGCCTCGTCCCAATCGAGTGTGACCGCGCCCGGGGATCGGTATGAGAATCAAGTTCTGGAAGCAACTGCTGTGGGTCGTGAACGCGCTCCTGGTGCTCGGCGTGGTGGGGATCGTCGCCAAGTTCTTCCTGCTCGGCGGCGCTCGTCCCGCGCAGGCCCGGACCGGGGAGGAGATCCTCGGTGAGGTAATTCAGCAGGGCCGGCGGAAGATCGAGCGCGACAAGCCCGACCCGCCGCACACCTACCGCAACACCCACGAACTCGAGATCAACGGCACTCCGCCGCCTCCCCCGGAGGTGATCGGCCCGTCGGACGGCCCCATTCAGGTCTCCCCGCTGGCCCGCAACTACGAGTTGCTCTGGACCAAGCTCGACCCCCAGGGATGGGGATCCATGGCGCACCTCGAGAGGACCTCCGACAAGACGATCGAGAGCGTGGAGGTCGGCGAAAAGGTGGACCGGGCCTGGAAGCTCATCCGCGTGGGGATCAAGGACGCGGAGTTCGAGGACGAGACATCCGGAAACACCGTCACTCTCGAGCGACGAATGATGGCGAGCGTGACCTTCCCCACCGGGATGGACGCCGCCGGTACCCCGGGTGGGCCCGGCTCCGGGAACATCGGCGGAACCGGCGTGCCCCTGACTCCGGAGGAGGAGTTCAAGCGCGGCCCGATCAAGGCCGCGATCCGCAAGGGCGAGAACCACTGGGAGATGCCTCGCGAGGAGGCCGATTGGTGGGAGCGTCACGGGGAGCAGGCCGCCGCCCAGGTCGCTCTGCAGCCCGAGACGGACCCCGAAACCGGCCGCCCGGCCGGCGTTCGGGTGCTGAAGATGGAGCAGGGCTCCATTCTCGGCGCCCGCGGACTTCAGCAGGGAGACCGCATTATCTCGATCAATGGGACCCCGGTGAATTCCCGCCAGGAGGCCATCGCCTTCGTCAAGGGCCCCGGCAAGGGCGCCGCCCGCTACATCGGTGTCGTCGAGCGCAAGGGCAAGCTGATCACCCTGACCTACGACGTCCGCCGGTAGTGTGGTGAGTCCGAAATCCCACCTGCATTCGAGGGCCGGCCGATCGCAGGATCCACTGGACCCTGCTCCCGCGGCAAAGCCGCGGAGGCCGGCCATGGCTGCATCCCGCCCCGCTGCGTTGCTCGTGCGACGAACGCAGGCTCCACTGGACCCCGCTCCCGATCCGGGTCCGGCTTCGCCGGCCCCCGATCGGAGTCGCACGAAGGGTTGAAACCAGTAAGGTTGCGCCTTCCTCGCGCCTTGCTGGACGGGCGCAGCGGCGCTCTCGGTGCAACTGGCGCACTTATTCCCAGACGAGCCCGAAGGATCCCGACCACAGAGGAATCGCTCATCCGGCGGCGGCCTGCTAGCCTGCTGAAATGCTGATCGCGGTCGACGTGGGCAACACCGGGGCGAAGGCGGGGGTGTTCCGAGGCCCCGACCTCCTCCGCGTCGAGCGCTTCCGCTCCGCCGACCTCGCGGCTCCCGCGGATCTGGCCCGCCTCCTCGGTCGCGACCCGGGCGAGATCGACGCGGTGGTCGTGGTCAGCGTCAGCGCGAACGGCCTGGCCGAATTCGAGGCCGGCCCGGGCCGCTCGGCCCTCGTGCTCGGGCGGGACGTGCCCATTTCCGTGTCGAACCACTACCGGGATCCCACCGAGGTCGGCGCCGACCGGCTGGTCAACGCCGCCGCGGCTCACGCGAACGCCAAGGGCGCCGTCATCGCCGCCGACCTCGGTTCCGCGGTGACCGTGGATGCGATCTCCGCGACCGGCGCCTTCCTCGGCGGCGCCATCGCTCCCGGGGCGCCGGCGCTTCGGGCGGGGCTTCGCAGTGCCGCGCCGGCGCTGCCCGAGTGGGGCGGCGGGGAACCCGGGCCGGCACTGCCCACTTCCACCGACGAGGCCATTCGCTTCGGGATCGTCCACGGCCTTGCCGGGCTGGTGGACGGCCTGATCGACGCCGTCGGCCGGGAATTTCCGGCGCCGGTGCCGGTCCTCCTCACCGGCGGAGATGCCCCTCTCGTGGCGGGTCTCCTGCGCCATCCGGTTTCGCACCTGCCGCACTTGACGCTCGAGGGCGTACGGCTCCTGTATGATCTGGCGAGGAGGGATCGACCGTGCACCTGATCTCGTTGGACGACCTGAGCCCCGAGGTGATCCGGGACGTGATCTCGGGAGAGTTCCCGGCTCCGGCGACACGGCCGGCGCTCATCGCGCTCCTGGACTTCCTGCCTCTGGGGGCCATGGGGCTGGCGCTGCGCGCGGCCGCGGTGCGGATGGGGGCGGAGGTGGTGGAGGGAAGCCGCCTGTTCCCGGGGTTCTCCGCGAACACCGACCTCCTCGAAGCCGCGCGTGTGGCCGGCGCCTACGCGGACGCGATCGTGATCCGACACCCGTTCAAGGGCGCGGCCCGGGCCGCGGCCGCGGTCTCGGCGGCGCCCGTGCTCTCGGCGGGGGACGGGACCGGGGAAGATCCCCTGTTCGCCCTGGCGGATCTGGCGGTGCTCTTCGACCGGCTCTCGGGACTCGAGAAGAAGAGCATCGCCCTGTGTGGGGATCTTCGGCTGAACCGCCGCGTGCACTCCCTGGCCGGCGGCCTCGTCGCCTGCGGCGCGCGCGTTCTCTTCGTCCCCGCCCGGGGCGCGGAACCGGGGGAGGCACTGCTCAATCGCCTGGCCCGGCGCCACGGCTACCATCCCGTGAGGTTCGAGGCGCGCAGCATGTCGTCCCTGCTCGACATGGTCGATTCCTGGCTCCTGACGCCGGACCTCGATCATCAGCTTTCGCTGCTTCCGGACCTGGTCGCGAGCTCGGACCGGGAGCGCCGGCTTGTCCGTCACCAGGTCAAGGAGGTGAATGCCCTCTGGGTGGCGGCCACCTGCGGGGAGGACGGAGAGCCGGTCCCGAGCGGGTCGCCGGGCGGCCTGCAGTGGCGCCCGGAGGACGGCCAGGCGCACCTGTCGCCGCGGACGCCCCGCGAGGAGGCGCCCGACTGGGAGCTCCGCGCCCCGGCGGACCTTCGCGCCCTGGCCGCGGCCCTCGCGCTCGCGATGGGGACTTTTGGGGAGGAAGCCGCGTCCGTCGTCCCGGCGGACGCCTACCTGGCCCGGGAGGGCATCCGCTGCCTCGATCGGGACTGCGTGGCCTGTCGGGAACCGGCCCGCGTCAATCCCGCCTTCCTCCTGGTGCGGACCGACCCGGTGCTGTTGACGTGCGTCTACTGCTGGAGCCGCCGCAAGGCCCAGTACGTCGGAAGCCGGGTGGAGAAACGGTTCCACCGGCTCACCTCCTCCCAGGTGAAGAAGATCCTTCCGCGCAACACGGTCTTCTTTGCCAGCCTGAAAGAGGCCGAAGCCGCGGGGTTCATCACCTCCAAGATCTAGGAAAACGATTCGATGGATGATTTCAGCGGACGGACGAAGATCGCCAATGTCACGGCCCTCTGCCCGGCATCGGGACTGTCGGGGGTCCGGGATCTGTGGGTCGAGGGGGGGAAGCTCCTGACCGAGGATCCCGGCGGTGCGGCGGACCGCGTCGTCGATGGCGCCGGGCTCATGGCGGTGCCGGGCTTCATCGAATTGCACGCGCACCTTCGGGAGCCCGGCTTCACAGAGAGCGAGACGGTCGCCACGGGGCTGGCCGCGGCCCTGGCCGGAGGCTACACCGCGGTCTTCGCCATGGCGAACACCCGGCCTCCGAACGACCACCCCGACGTGACCCGCGGGATGCTGGCCGCCGCGAAGGCGTCGGGGCTGCCCGTCCGGCTCTACCCCGTGGCCGCCGCCACCCTGGGGCTTCTCGGCAGGGAGCCGGCGGACTATCTCTCGCAGAAGGCCGCCGGGGCGGCGGCGGTCTCGGACGACGGCCTTCCGCTCCTCGACGACGCCGTGATGGCCGAATGCATGCGTCGCGCGGCCGAGGCGGGGCTGCCGATCCTGGACCACGCCACGCACGGGCCCGCCTCCGGGAAGGGCGTGATGCACGAGGGGGCCTGCTCCCGGAGTCTCGGATTCCCGGGCCTTCCGCGTGAGGAGGAGGACACTCTCGTAGCGAGGGACATCGGGTTGGCGCGGGAGAGCGGGCACCCGGTTCACATCCAGCACATCTCCACGGCCGGAGGGGTCCAGGCGGTCCGCGCCGCCCGCGCCGAGGGCGTGCCGGTGACCGCGGAAGCCACCCCTCACCACCTGCTCCTGACCGATCGGGACGTGGCCGGGCCCGGGGAGAAGATGAACCCCCCGCTTCGGGAGGAGGAGGATCGCCGGGCCGTGCTGGCGGGTCTTCTGGACGGCACGATCGATCTGATCGCCACGGACCACGCGCCCCACCACCGGAAGCTGAAGGAGCGGGGAATGCTGAAGGCCCCGTTCGGCGTCATCGGGATGGAGTCGGCATTTCCCGCCCTCTACACCGGCCTGGTCGATTCGGGAGAGATGCCGCTTCCCCTCCTGATCGACCTTTTGACGCGAAGGCCGGCGCGGATCGGCGGCGTGCCCGGCGGCTCGCTGGCCGCGGGTCGGCCGGTGGAACTCAATCTGCTCGATGTCGAGACGCCCTTTCGACTCGTGCCGGAGAGCCTTCGCTCAAAGAGCGAGAACTGCCCCTTCCTCCATCGTGAGCTCAAGGGGAGGGTCGTCGCGACGGTAGTGGGAGAGTGGATCCAGGTCCACCATGCCGAGCGATTTCGCTACCGCTGACTGTTGCAGAATCGCACGCCTCGTCTGCGGAATCGGTCGTCACCTCACCTGCCCGGATAAAACTGTGGATTCTTTGCCTTGGCACAACCCTTGCTCCCTAGGGTCCGAGCTGTCTTTCTTCACAGACCGAGCCCATGGGTTGCCCCCCTTGAGCGGGTGGTTTCGTGCTTGACATAAAACGGTTGCGTACCTACGATTTCTGGCCGATCCGGGGTCTCTCCGGCACCTTGATTCCACGTCCCGCCGGAGCGGGCTTCCGTCATCGACCAGGGCATAAATCCGAAGGAGACCAGTATGTCTAGGGCCCTTTCCCCACGGCACTTGACGATTCTCATGATCGTCCTGTCCGGTCTAGTGCCCCTCTTTGCCGGATGTGGCGGCGGAGGGAGTTCCGGTTCGGCGGCCGACGCGGACCTGCTCGTGGTGTACTTCAGCCACGACAACCGGACGGATGTCTTCCGGGACGACCTTCTGGAGATCCGTTTCTCGGCGCCCGTGACCCAGGTGACGGAGCGCACGGTTCGCGTGCTCTACGGTCAGAACCAGCAGACTCCCATGCCGGGTGCCCTGATCGTTGACGGCAACAAGATCTTCTTCGACCCGACGATCAGTCAGCAGGCTTGGGATCTGGGTGGACAGGCCGCTCCCCGCGACCTTCCCTTCGGCTTCTACGCCCTGACGAACTACCAGCTCTACATCCCCTCCCTGCCGAATCTGAAAACCGTCACGAACCTGGACGGCAGTCCCATCATCAAGGAGTACTTCAGCTCCTTCACGACCACCGAGAGCTACCGTCCCGAAGCGAAGCCGGAGCAGCCTCGGTTCATCGGCGTCATCGACCCGGACTCCGGGGAGCCCACCGGTCAGCTCGGCTTCCTGCCTGCGTCTTACCGGGACAATGACCCGAGCTCTCCGACCTACGATGAGGTCGTGGTCGCCTACAACGCGGAGATCGTTCTTCAGTTCGACGAGGTTCTCGATCCCTCGACGCTGATCCCCAGCGACACCGTGGTCGTCCAGAACATCACGCCTCCGGGTGGGGGCTCTCCCATTCCGGTGCCCGGCACCCTTCGCCACTCGAAGGACGGCACCCGGTACTTCTTCGAGCCTTCGTTCCACTACGGGACGGGTCCGTTCACCATCCGTGTGACCGTGAACCAGGGGATCACGGACCTGACCGGAAACAAGCTGAAGAACCCGGTGACCCTCGAGTTCAAGACCGAGTACAAGGCGAACGTCAACACCATCGCCTTCGTCGACGAGGACTTCTCGGACAACAACTACGAAGACCTGGATGTGACGACCGCCCGCTGGAACGACATCGAGGACAAGGGCGAGCTTCTCGGTGGGCTCATCACCACCACCCCGGTCACCGTGTACTACACCGGTGACGGGATCCTGACTTTCCGGACCCGGACTCCCTACCCGCTCGTGTCCGAGCTTCAGCAGACCAACCCCACGACCGGTGGGATCATCTGCTCCGGATGGGCTCAGGGCATCCGCTGGCAGACCAGCTACTCGGTAGCGGACCTCGGCAGCGATGGTTCCATCACCGAGTTGGCCTGGGGGCCCGACTCCAACGCCCTCTTCGCGGCGACGTACCCCAATATCCAGATCCGCATCGGGCACCTGGACAACGTGACCGGTGTTCTCGGAACCGTCTTCGCCGACAACTTCGTCGACGGGGTTCCGGTGCCGCAGTACGACGGGCAGTACGGCGTTCCCCAGCGGGCCAACATCGATCCGCCGGGGTTGGACACGGGTTACTGGCCTTATCCGAGGCTCAGTTCGCCGTTTGACTACAACGGCGAGACGGCCATCGTGGTGGACATGCAGGTGTCTCCGGCGGGAACCTGTCAGACGCATCGCTGCTGGTTCAACGGTGCGGCTGCGGGTAGCTTCCGGCGTTTCGCGGTGGCCACGGACCGGAATGCCGACAAGGACAACTTCACCATTGCTGGGGGAGGCTCGCCGCAGGTCGTCTACGACGCGCGCATCACCAAGCGCCGTCGGAAGACGATGGCCCAGAGTCTGTGGTATGAGGCCCGCTCCGATTCGCCGAACTACGCGGACCCGATCGTCTCTCCCCCGTTCCAGGCCGGTGGAGCCGAATACATCCTCGAGTTCCAGGGGGCCAACGGGATGCCGGATCCGAATGACCTGACGCAGATGATCCCCAACCCGATCTCGGAGACGCCCTGGAACACGAACATCAACAGCGTGGACCTCAAGCGTTTCGTCCGCTTCCGTCTCACTCTCTACGCAAACCTGAACTCCGACACGGTGCCGCGGTTCACCTCAATTCAGCTTCCGTACGAGTACTAGTCGGTATCGATCGGGGTCGCATCGCCAGATTGAAATTAGGTGGTCAGAAAGGAGCCCTGCAAATGACAAGGGGCACGATAAATCCCGGAGGCAAAATCCTCGCACTCGGCCTGTTGGGGGTATTGGCTTTCGCCCTCTTTGGCTGTGGCGGTGGCGGAGGCTCCTCGGCGGATGACACAGAGGATCTCTACGTTCTGAGGTTCAACTTCCCGAACTTCTCGGGGATCCGCCTGGATGAGGCTGTGAACTGGGTGTTTTCCTCAGAGATTCTGGAGTCGAGCCTGAACCATGACTCCATCCAGCTCCGCACGGGAGACGAGGGGGGCGAGGCTCCGCGAGGTTCCTTTGTCAAGGGCATCTTCCTGATTGACAACTCCTACCCGGACCTGGCCAAGCAGGGCCGACGGCTCGTGGTCGACCCCGGTCAGTTGACGGTCAGCGAAATCCAGCAGGCCCAGAGCACGGGCAACGCATCTCTCATTCCCGAGCGGACCCGGTACGACGACCCCGCGGATGACGGGTTCCTGGCCGTGGCTCCGGGAAACCGGAGAATCCTCTACGACCAGACCTACGGCACGGTGGCGATGTTCGTCCCGGATGTGCCGACCCGACCCGACCTCTCCGACACCGGGTACCAGCCTTCGTCCACCTACACGGTGGTGTTGCCCCCCTACCCGGCGCTCAACACCGTTCGGAACATCGACGGCAAGCCTCTCGTTGCACGCGAAGGCCGGCCGTTCGTCAGCACCTTCACGACGGTGCCCCTGACCGTCCACCAGCCGTTCCAGGGCGGAGACTACTGGTTCGCCGCGCCTCGCGTGGTCAACACGGATCCCGTCACGGGTGAGGTCATCGCCGAAGTCTTCCGACTGGGGAATGGCGACATCGACTACCCGGCGACGAACTCCTCCCTCGCTCCCGGCGCCAAGTACGTGATCCCGGACGACCGGGCACCCTTCGGCTACCTGAACGGCCCGGACGACCCCAACATCGGGGACCCCGGCGAGGAGCCGATCGGCGTCGACATGAGCATCGCCATCCGCTTCTCACAGCCGTTGAACCCGGGTGCGGCGACGATCGACAACATCCTGCTGAACGACGTTTCGAGCCCCGGTGAGCCCCAGGAGCCGATCTCCCTCTTCCTGACCCAGAGCCGGGAAGGGAAGGTCGAAGTCCTGCTCACCCCGCTCAGCCCGAACGGCTTCGAGTTGGGCAAGCGGTACCAGGTTCGCGTTTCGACCCTGATCCGGGACCTTCTCGGACACGGACTCGACCAGAACCCGCAGCAGCCCGGTTCGCAGGACTTCAAGTTCGAGTTCCGCACTTCGGGTTTGCCGGCTACCCCGAAGGACATCCTCGAGACCTTCGAGACGAACAGTCACGAGGCTACCGGCCTCACCACGGCCAACTGGAACGCCCGCTTCGCGGACCAGACCGGTGCGAGCCCCGGGGACCTGGTGGCCAGCTTCGCTCCGTTCGCCGGCAACGGCACGGACGGCTTCTTCCAACCGCCTCTCGAGACGGTTGTGCTGACCACGGGTGAGACCAGCAGCCCGACGAACTACAACTTCACATCG